>ERZ827156.1002-NODE-1002-length-36597-cov-4.362186_pt1 | contig 36597 bp, 49 predicted proteins | sample MGYA00519919_ERZ827156 | MGnify/ENA primary metagenome ERZ827156 (study PRJEB31778, sample SAMEA3449269) | human gut metagenome | biome: human gut; feature: human-associated habitat; material: faeces | place: United Kingdom | collected 2010/2012 ...
TCCACCACCTTCTTTCCCTTTCCCTTCTTGTTGACCTTCTTCTGAGACTTGCCTATACAAAGGTGAGAATGAGTTTCAACATGGGGTGGTGAGAAGACAACACCGATTCGAATAAAAACGTACCAATAGCCATTGTATAGCACAACTATTTGATGAACAAGACAGAGCCACAGATTCCGTCCCCGCGTCCTCTTCAATTCTTGGGCCCACAGGGCTTGTGCTGCTCTTCAATTCCTCCTCAAATCGCTCAGTACAGCATTCACGGTGGTAAGTATGGTAGGAACAAGGTTAGTGACCATGGTAGCAACTACGTTGGTACCCATGCTGATAACAAACAACCCAGGAAATGAAAAAGAGACAACAGGAACGATCACGCTACTCCTTGTCAAACCGTACATGGTAGACAATCAGACGATTCAGGTAGTCAAAGTTGCTGAGGAATTGAATCATGACATACTCACTCGTGCAGTCCCCAACGTGAACACTCTACAGAAATGAAACCAAGAAATGAAGCCCACCTGCTCTGTGCTGACGTCATCCATATACACAAGCTCGCCAAACTGGGAATACTTCTTTCCATCACTGCTCACCATTACTCGCAGCTGCTATGGATGAGCAAAACATGGAGGAGACACCGAAGCGGCAAAACCGCCCTGGAAGGTGATGTGGATTGTACTAAATGGGAGCGCTGGAGTGAAGTGAAACTTCAGTTTCTGCGGACAGGGCTACAATCAACTCCATGTCTCATTCCCACAGTATCTGCATACCAATAGGTTAAGGGATCTCCGTCGATCACGGCACTCGCTTTACGAAGCACATCGTAGTGACGCTTTTCACATGAGCCACTAGGATGAAATAGCAATGGAATCGATACGTAACGGTGCAAGCAACGCCGTTCATAGAATTGCGAAGAAGAAGGAAGCGTTTTCTGATTCCATTAACCGTTTCCCAACACCGATATCCCCTTCTTGTGTTTGCTGGTGGAAGACACGTACAACTAGAATCATATGTTTTCATTCAATTGCACGCTTTGCCGTTTCTTCCTCCTGTTGTCTGTTTTCCTGTTTGCCGTAGGAAATCGGGGTATTTCTGATATATAGGCACTGAGTAGCAATAGCGCGTTGTCACAGACAGATCGTGTGGAGAAATACCGAGGGACGCGGCTCACGACGGTATGTTTGTCATGAAAGGGAGTGACAGAAAGAGAGCAATGGAAGTGACGACTCCAAAGGGAGAGAGGCTGAGATTCTATTTCCTATGTAGTCTTTTACTTGCTTTCCTGAGGCCTGTAGCTCCATCCAGCGTCACCAAAGCGAAAGGCCCAATTACTGAGAGTACTTTTGTGAGTGTCCCCGAGTCTGCCAATGCAACGGAAGGCGTTGATACATCCTCGGTGAGCGATTACAGCGATGATAGAGAGAACGAGGCAGCAGAAGAGGATGCTCAGGAGGCAATTCAGGAAGAGCGTTCCTCATCTCCGAAGAAGCGCTTCCAACAACGCCCAGGCATCAAGGGGCCCAAGCAGAAGCAGAGTCCACGCATCAATATGACATTGGACATACCGAAGGACGTGTGGGTTCCTCGCAAGCACCCGTTTGACCTGGTTCTGTTCACGACAGCGGAGGCTTCCAAGGTGAGTTCGGCTCTTTGAAATAAGCAGCAGAACTACGGGTTGTTCAAGATCAAGAACGTGATTCGCATGATGCGCCTCTTCCAACAGTCCTTCTCCGCCAAGGGAATTGTGTTCACCAACTCTCCCGCGATTCGCAGCTACGCCCAGCGCTCCGACATTCACGTCATTTCCAACTACACGTACAATCTCGTGCGCACCACTTACCGTGAGGACCAACCGTTACAAGATGCCCCTCATCGGCGCGCTTTTCTCCGCCGCACGTCGCACCTTCGACGGCAGCTACTATGGCTATGTGAACAGCGACGTGCTTATGACGGTTCAAATCTTCGAGGTGATTCGCATCCTTCAGTACAACACCTTCATTGGCGCACTCGGACCGGACGTGATATTCCGACGTGGGCGTGATGCGTAGCACGAGGTGGCGGGGCGCGTGCACGAAGTAGCGAAGTACAACCTGGTGAACGACGCGTCCGTGGCGGCCTACATGAAGGACCTGAAGGCAGCGTCGCGCGTGATGCGTCCGCTGCGCAACCAGCACTCGGCCGTGCGGGCAACGGGCGACGGTGAGGCGTAGGATTACTTCATCTTCCCGCACGCGTACAACTTCACGGGGATGCAGCCGGCGGTGCTGGGGCGCATCAAGATCGACAACTATCTGCTGTCGTTGCCGCACGCCAATCCCGCGTATGACGAGACGACGCAATTCGTGAAGAGTGGCGGACTGATCGATACGACGAACTTCGGTGGGGGAGAGGAGAGGCGGTTAGGACTAGTGCTGGGAATCCACCTGGGGAGGGACGGGTATGTGCACCGGGTGAAGCGAGAGCATTTGAAGGATGGAGATGTGAATTGGAATGTGCCCTTTTTGCCGAACCTGTTTAAGAGTCGCGCGTCGCTAGTGTATGCAGATTATCGCTTTCGTAGGGAAGGGAGCGGGGATTGAGCATTAGCAAAGGTCTATTGTTTCAAGAACTACTAGCACTGCTTCTTGTTGCACAAACAGGGGATAATACAAAAGTGGAAAAAGGAAGACGTTTGCCTTGCTGAAAGCAGCAATCAACCCACCGAAGAGAAACGAGCTCTCCCTTATAGCTCTGGAGCACGGCCTTGGGAATGGAGTCCATGCTATCGGCGACAACAACGTAGCCTTCCGCCACGCTGATGTCCTTCATCACATAAGCATCGTTCTGTTCCAATAGCTGCTTGTATTCGTTCCAGTGTTGTTGTGTGAATAATGCAACGATAAGACCCTCAAAGCAGATGTGGGGATGCGGTTTGGTAAAGAAGCCGTCCGGCTGCTGGCATCCAGCAGCAACGGAATCAACAACCCACTGCGGCGTCACAAGAGTGATATCGGGGGAGAGCGAGATGATGCGCCGAATGAACGGGGAGAGGAAGGAAGCGACGATGCAGCACTGCTTCTCGGAGGACTGGATCTTGTAGGGAATCATTGTGTCCACAGAGTGCGTTACAGGGCACACTTCACCGTCGTGCGATTGAATGAACTCTGTGAGGAGAGACCGTTCGTGGCTAGGGTTCATTCACACGGCGGAAAAGTACGGGTGCGAGAGACACACGAAAAACAGCCAGTTCTAACCATGATCCCATTCCGCGAAGCCCACCTTAAAGGAGAAAGCGGAGTTTGAGGATACACGCGGGAGTGGAAGCGAAGTGGAGGATCCACAAGAAGGAATGCCAATCGCAGAAGTGGGAGAGAGACGCTCCTTCCTCGATACGGTTCGCCACATATCCTCTTCTGACAACACGACCGTCCCTCGTGCAGTCTTCCTGCGGTTCAAAGCACTCTCAACCATTACCCTCTTATGGGCAAGGAATCGGCCACATCCTTGGCGATCACGATGTACATAGGTACACAGCTCGAATCGTAAAGCACAATGCCTCCAAAATGAGTAATCACATCCTCAAGAAGGGCAAACCGTTCCTGGCTCTCCGTGAGGATTGTGAACGAACAGAGCGAAAAAAGGGAAAAGGGAGTGATGCTGTACGTTTCCTAGGGGTAATCCAGAATCAGTGCAGCTACGAATGGATAGACGGTGCCACTTCGAACGGACTCCACAACCCATAAGGGAGAAACAAAGGGAATCACATCATCTCTCTGCCGCGCCGCTTTCAAAACGGAGTACTCTGAAGGGAGGGCAATGACAACATCAACATCCTGCACGAGGAGAGAGTGAACAATTCCTCCGCGTTGCGAAATGAGTTGGGAGAGGGAGCCGCGAACGCCCTCGTACATTCCCTTGTCTGCTTCTTCGGATATGTAGCATTCCAGCGAAGCGAAGAGGTCCGATGCCTCCATATCCAAAGAAAGAGTGTTTCCCGCCAACTCGGCTTCGCCTTCCCTCCATTCCGGGATAGAGCAATAAATCCACGCTGCATAACGGAAGGGTGAAGAAACAAACAGGAGCAAGACACAATCTACATGTTGGATACGTCTTCAGTGGAATAGATCTTCCGGTGGAGCTGGGAGGGAACGAGCTTCCTGGGGTGCTTTGTGACGGTCTTCACAGGAATAGAACCGGGCTTCTGAATTGGTCGTTTGCTTTCTATATGTCACACGAGGTGAGAGTCGAATGAACGTGTTGGCTTCTCCACTTTGGCATCATCCAGATTGAACGCAGGAAGGATGATCTTCTCTACGTCATGAACAAACAGTCACGGTACCAAACTCGGTACGGGCTTCGTTTCGGGTTCCTTCTCCTCCGGCTTCTCTTCTTCCTTTTCCTTCACAGTTGTTTCTCTAGGATGATGAGAATGGCATTCCATGTGCTACACTTCCTGTTTCTCGTTGTCTTCCTCATCTTCACTACTGCTGCTGCTTCCATAGGCAAATAGATTTAGGGACATTCCTGGAATCCGATTCTTTGATCGGCTCAAATGGAGGTACGGATGGAAAGGGAATGTGCGATTGTGTTGAGGCAACAAACCCAGCGTTTGTCAATTTACAGTTCTTCCTCCGTGTGCTCGGTCTTCGGAGTCTCCGCAGTCTCTGGAGTCTCCGCAGCAGCAGCATTCTCTTGAGACTCCGCAGCAGCAGCATTCTCTTGAGACTCCGCAGCAGCAGCGTTCTGGGCCGCCGCCTGCTCTTCCTTCTTCTTCTTCTCCTCCCAGTAAATCTTCTCGGCCTCCATGCGTTGCTGATCCAGCTTCTTCTGCTCCGCTTCCTCCGCCTCCTTGTCCGCCTGGTCGAGCTGCTCCTGCATGCTCCACCACTTGTGGATGTTCTTAGGAGTGTTTTTCATCTTCTATGCATCACGCGCGAAGAAGGAACTCACGATGATGATGTTGTCCCAAAGACCCGCCTCGTACTTCTTCATACTCAGGATCACACGACCCACAGCGGCTTCGTTCCACTCGCACAACTACGAATCAACTACCATCCATGAATTCACCTCAGGGTTGATCTTGCCCATCAGATTCAGGTTGAGAACGAACTTCTTCTTCGTCGAAGGACTACACATCATAACACGCCTTTAAGCATTCCATTTCGCTTCGAAATGAACGGTCGTGGGCTTGAACTCGACAGAATCGATCGAGCAGCCAAGCGTGGCAGGAGTGTCCCACTTGTGCGCCAGCTTGACGTTCATCTTAAGCTACGTATCATCCGCTGCATTGAAACCGACCTCCGTCTTTCCCTGAGCCCATTGGAAGGAAGGAGCAATGACGGAGTAATCCTCCTTGTTTTTGTTAATCAGATTCTGCAGCTTCTGAATGTGTGAGCTAAACATCAAGGAGGCAGGACAATCCCACCGCTGACTGCTAACCGCCTTCGAAAACACCTTCGAAATGTCCATGTTGTTCTTGTAAGCAATGTCGATGGTCTTTTCGCCGGCCTTCCACCACGAATTCTCGACACACTACTCGTCATGCATCCAATACGCTCAAACCTTCGATATGAACTGGCTGTCCAGCATTTCTTTTCCCTTTTCCACATTCTCCAAGTAGTCCATGGCAGACGCTTCATCCCGAATGTCGTTGAGAGCGCAGTTGGCAAAAGCGAGGAGCAACAAAACGAATGCACCACAAAACCTCATTTCCTCCAGATTGGGAATAGTGAATGAGAATTCGCTTGCATTGTGATTGCCCGAAATAGGAACGATTTTGGATGGAAGGGGAAAGACAGCAAACCGAGATAGGAGTATCTCATTTCATCGCCCCTACTCACTGTGTGACGGAAGAAAGGCTGGCAAATCAAGCACGCATCGATGGAATCGTCCATTCCCTAAGAAAACGCAAATACAGCACGGGATAAGTGAAATGAACGCATTCTCAAGCTGAATCTCTCACTCATTCATGCTTCGCGTGTATTCCTATCGAATTCAACAGTACTTCATTGGAGAAGCCAATATTCAAATGGTACGAGGTGGATCAAGCCTTGGCAATCTGACTGCGCTGCTCAGCCGAAATCCCTGGGGAATTGGAGGTGTAGCTGCAGTCAAAACCGTTTTAGAAGCAATCGGGATAAACCGAGCTTGGGATAGGAAAGTGAGAACTGATTGGCGGATGCGGCTCAGAGACGGGCTCACGGGAGGGTTGTTTCGCCTTTGAAGCGCCATAAGAACATATAATTCTTACGACCCCGCTTGGTAGGCAGCGCGTTGCGATCGTCTAATTGCTTAGAATAATGTCTGATATCGAGGAATTCTCTGACGTCGATGCTGGTGCTTCCAACACTGAGGCTCTGAAGGCCGGAAAGATCCGAAAGGGTGATTTCATCGTCATCAACGGCAAGCCCTGCAAGGTCGCTGAGGTTTCCACCTCTAAGACCGGTAAGCACGGCCATGCTAAGGCCACCATTGTCGGTCTGGATATTTTCACTGGCAGAAAGTACGAGACCATTTGCCCCACCTCTCACTCCGTCGAGGCTCCCGTCATCAAGAGAGAGGAGTGGCAGGTCACCGATATGGATGAGGAGGGTTTCCTGAGTCTGATGAACGAGGCTTGCGAGGAGAAGTTTGACTGCAAGGTCGAGGAGGAGGCGATGAAGAACGGCATCCGCGAGGCTCTCGATAAGGGCACTGAGACCGTCCTCGTCACCGTCGTGTCTGCTATGGATACGGAGAAGGTGATGGACTGGAAGACTATCAAGGAGTAATTTGTTTTCAACGGCGATCGGTTATCGTTGTTTGTTCTATACGTTGTGTATGAGGTGCCGGACGTGGCTGGGAGCGCTCTGAGAAGATAAAGCGAATTAGGGGCGTTTGTGTCCACAATGGCCCCTTTCTTGTCTCCTCTTTCACCACATTTGAAGCGTATTCGTTCCGGTCATGTTCAACTCGGTTCTCTTTGACGACATTAACAAGTCTGCATTCGGTAGGACTTGGTCCGGCCAGTGATTCCCAGATGTGCTGAAGGACGGCTATTCCTTCGACCAGAAGGCCACGATGAAGACCTCCCGCATGGGCTGCGTGAGTGGCTGGCGGTGTGCTCTCACGGGGTAGAACATGAGTCTTGAGGGAAAGAACTTCACCTCCGCTTTTGGAGGCAAATTCTCCGTGGACTTCAAGCCCTCCAAGTACTTCGTGGCCAAGAAGCTCTCTGTCGACAGCAATGGCGCCTTCGTGTGCGACCTCGACGTTCCCAATTTGCTGAAGGGCACCACGCTGATGCTCCGGTAAGGGTCGCACGATTCCGTTAGTGCCTAGCTCTCAGGGAAGCGCTCTGGACTATTCCGTGGCGAAGGCGACTGTGGGCCTCAAGTATCTCTCCGGAAGATTCGCCTCGGATGTGAACTTCGATACCATTGCTAAGAAGTACACCACGTGCGCCGTGGTCTCCGTAATCGCAGCAGCCCTTCCTTAGGCGTAGATGGGCAACTTCATGGTGGGAGGCAAGGTGAGCGGAAACGACGAGGGCGCCTACGAGGTGCAGGAGGCGGCTGCCTACCGCTACAAGAGCTGCGTCGTGTCTGCCTCGTGCTGCGAGAAGCACACCGTCCTCAACACCGCGCTGTTCGCCGCTCCGTACAAGAACGTGCTGTTCGGCGCCACCTGCAAGCTGTCTCTCAAGGACGCCGTGAAGCCGGCGATTGCCTTCGGTGTGTGCATAAAGCCCTCGCTCTCCAACGAGGTGCGCGTGAAGGTGGACGCGGAGGGCAAGCTCGGCATGTTCTACAAGCAGGCCGTTACGGACTTCATCACCGCCTCCGTCACTGGCTCCGTCGATTTCAACAACGTGTTGGGCGGTACTCATAGAATGGGATTCGGACTGGAAATTCGTGTTTAAGCTGATTATAGTGCGCTGCTTGTTGAACAAAGACACGGCTTACAGCTCCTTGAGCAGATTCATGGCGTCCTGAGCCACCTCCTCGCGCGTGCGGTTGCCATTGATTCTGCGCCTCACCCCCCTTCTACACGCCTACCTTCTCACCATACCCTTCTCGTCGAAGAGCTGAATGACCGGCATGCTCGTCTCCATGTGCGTCTTGAAGCGCTTCACCAGAGACTCGGGGTTGTCATCCACACGGCCAGAAGTCTTGCCGCGCTGCAGGCAACGCTCCGTCATCACCTCTTCCGAGCACTCCAGCAGCAGAATGAAGCGGAGCTATGGATCAGGTGCGTCCGTAACAGTCACATTCACCTTGTCGCCGACGAGCTTGTTCCATCCCTCCAGATTCTCCATGCTTCTGGGGAAGCCATCGATGATGATCTTCTTGTTGCCCTGCTGCTCGTAGTACTACGCGCTCACAACGATCCAAGAGCTCTACGCGGATCTTCTTCAGGAGGAGGTTGATGGTGATCTCTCCGGGCACGATCAGTCCCTTCTTGATGTAGTCGTTGATCAGCTCGGCGTCCTTGCTGCCGCTACGCGTTGCCAAGCCACTCCACTCCAAACCTCTCCTTTTCCTCACGGAGGCAGTCGCCGGCACTGATGGGGATCCATCCCAGCTCCTTCTTCAGCGTAGCCGACACGGTTCCCTTTCCTGCGAAATGAGGGGGAAAGCGACACAGAAATACCAGAGCCAGGTCCACCGAGGAGGAAAATCACCTGAGGCTTCTCTTCGTCCGCAGCGGGGGCTTCCTTCTTGTCTTCCACCGCCTTCACCTCCTCCTTCTTGAAATCTACTCCTTACACTCCCAAACACAGTCTCCTACATCTCTTATACACCCAGCGTCCAGCCACAAACAGGGCGCCGCAACCGCCGAGGAAGAGGACAATCCTAGTGCTGACGGCAGAGGAACCACCCCCCACTTTCCGGCCTTCGAACCCATAGAGCACGAGCAAGTCGACATTGTTCAAACAAAAAGACTGCCAGTCTAACAGAAATCCATACTATTCAGCTACTGAGTCCCCGTCATCATGCTCCCGTCCATCTCCCCCGACATTCCCGGGACAAAAAAAGGCGGCATCATCCCCTGCTGCGGTTGCTGCATCGGCGTCATCCGCATCTTGCCGGCGTTGCTCCCGCTCATCTTCCCATCCCCCATCATCGGCTGCATCGGCGGGTAGTACGGCGCGCCGTTCATCATCCCGCCGGGATACCCGTTCATCATCCCGCCGGGATAGCCATTCATCATCCCATTCATCATCCCATTCATCATCCCATTCATCATCCCGTTGGGATAGCCATTCGCATACCCATTGGGATAGCCATTGGGGTACCCATTGGCACATCCGTTGGGGAGCCCGTTGGGGTAGGGGTAGTTCATCGGCACGGGCTGGCCCTCCATGCCCGGCATGTTCGGCACGCCCGAAATCGGGGCCATTCCCGTCATGCTCGGCGTGTTCGGCTGGTTACTCATGCCGCCGAAGCCCTGCATCACGCCCATGGGCCGCGGCCGCATCATCGCTCCCTGCCCGAACGCCGCGCCGCCCGCCGCGCCCACGCCACCCATGGGCGGCACGCCGGACATCATGGACATCATGCCGTTGCTGTCGCAGGCACCGCCCATGGGCGGGTAGTTCTCCACCATCGACAGCGGCATTTGGCGGGACGCTTCGCCTCCCGCGGAGAGGGGCGGGCGCTTGCCGGTGGGCTGCGGCTTGGCGGGAAAGAGCGGCTGCGCGCCGATCTTGGGCGTGGGCCGCTTGAAGGGCGGGACCTGCATGTACGCGGGCGTGTGGGACGCAGGCGTGTGCGGTGCGGGCTTGACGGGCTTGGTGGGCTTGACGGGCTGGGAGAAGGGCGTGGTCGAGATGAGGCTGCGCGGCACGCCGCCGCTCTGCTTGGGCGTGTTCTGCTGCGACGCGCCCCGGCCCACCTTCACTCCCTTCTCTGCCTCCGCCTCCTCCGCCAGACCTGGTGCCATGCCTGGTGCCATGCCTGGTGCCATGCCTGGTGCCATGCCTGGTGCCATGGTGGATGGAATGTTAGGTGGCATGGCGGGCGGCTTGGGCAGCAGCATCGGCTGCGAGGCCTTCGCCGGTGCGGGAGTGGGCGCTGGGACAGGGGCGGGCGGCTTGGCGTCGGCGCCCTTGGCGGTCTGGTTGAAAGCCAGCGGCAGCACCGGCGGAATGAGGTACGACATGTCCTGCAGCGGGCGCTTGGCGGAGGTCTTGGTGGGCAGGTTGGCGGAGAGCGGCATCTGCCCGATGGTAGGGTTGTTCTTGTACAGGGGAAGTACGGAGGGAATGTCGGGCGCCACGGACGGCCGCGGCGGTTCCTGCGCCGGTGCGGGATTTGCGGAAGGAGAAACCTCCTGATTCTATGGGTGACCGTTTCGAGGAAACGCATGCCTCGGATGAACCGGTTGTCGTCGTACTCCGGCCGGCGGTGCTCTTTTTGTCCCCCTTCTTTTCTGTCGCTTTGAGAGAACTCATGCGCGTCTTGGATCGGGTAACAATAACGTTATGCGGTTTCGCTGGCGCCTTTTTGCTGTAAGCAGCCGTCGCCTTTGTCACGTCCTCCGCATCCTCTTCCTCACTCTCCGCTTCAAACGATGAACTCTCCTTTTCCTGTGCTTCGTAATCGCTATCATCCTTAGTAGACACGCTAGCACAATCATCACTAGCCGTTTCGACGTCGTCCTCCTCGTTCACTTTCAAATCTTCGTTGATTATGGTTTCCGCAAGGGCGAGTAAACTATCACGCTCATATCGAAGATATCGTTGTTTCAGACAAAGCATCATGTACTCTTTCTTTAGCTACGAGTAAAACCACAACACCACAGTGCACCCTCACAATCTCTTCTTCCATGTTCATCACATCCCCAGACAAACTCGAAATACTAACGATCAAGCACAGCACCACTCCACCACATAGACTCTTTACTGCCGCCATCTTGGATATTTGCCATTGTGTTCCTCCAGTTATGCAGTACAAGAGTAGGGGTATCGCTTCCTCGGAATCGATGCGCAAGAACAGAATTGTCGCCCTTCTGTTTCAATACACCACTTTTCGGCACGATTTTTGTAGCATCATGCAGCATGGAGAAGCCTCTCTTTGGGCAGCAGATGGATTCCAATCCACCCCCTCATTCCATGGTCCTAATAGTAGTCAAGATTGAATGTGCAAGCGGGTGTTGTTTCGCCATGATTGGTGCTTCTCTCTACCCTATTTTGTTGTCATTGGCATCCCCTGTTTGTTAGCAAGGAGTTTTTCTCCGTTTCAGAGGAATAGCCTCTTCATTGTGATGAACCCTTCCCTTTGATTTCCATAAGATTCCCGTCAACATGAAGAAAAGGACACGCGTATTACATTGACGTAGTCAGGATAGGAAAGGAGTCACGACTCCAATTCAAATCCAGAACCCCAGTGTACTCTCCTCAACCAGTCCAACCCATCACAATCACACCCATCCCTTTGAAATGACAAAACGGCTTCCAGAACGCGGTAATTGCCACTCTAACCTATTCTCTTCTCCGCTTCCATTGCCCTTTTGTTACGCTGCGTTAACAAATCAGTCTGCTTTATTGAGTCATGGAACAGGGTCGTTGTTTCTGTTTTTCTCGCCTGATCGCTAGAAGAGCTTCCTTTAGAGGAATTGGCTTGCTGCGCGATTTGTAACGACGGAGAGTGGATAGAGGGAGTGATCGCTGGACTTGGAGCGTAAACGCTAGGATCCCATCGTGTTCTGCGATGGCTGCAATATTGGAGTCCACGCCTCCTGTTACGGAAGCCCTCTATGTGCGTTGCTACGGAAAGGGATCATCGCTAGGCAGTGGCATCCCCGAGGGTGATTGGTTCTGTGAGCGGTGTAAGGAAGGACAACAGAATGCAGTATTACTCACTATTCCTCCTTCATTGCGTAGAAGTGCATTCTCTGCGGGAAAACGGGCGGAGCGATGAAGCACACGACGGACTATCAGTGGGCGCACATCAACTGCGCCTTGTGGATTCCCGAGGGCGAGGGCGATGGAATGGCGTGACGAGTAGTCTTCTTCCACGATCCCGATAACCGCGACTTCATCGACTACTACCACATTCCGCAAGAGCGTTGGCACAAGAAATGCTGCTTCTGCGGCTCGGAAGAAGGGTGCTGCATGAGCTGCAGCGGCAACAAGTGTGAAAAGACGTTCCACGTGAGTTGCGGTATTGAACACAATGTGATGAACGGTTGAAGAGGTGAACTGTAGATATTGCTGGAGTATCGCGTGTCGCAGTCGCCTGACCAGCCCGACCTGATTTGCGGGTACTGCGACACCCATACCAAGCTCTTCAAAAAGAAAAGCAACTGGCGTGGTAGAATTGTTAAAAAGTGAGTAGTTGTTTGCCTTCTGTTTGTTTTAAGAAAGGAGCGCGGCTATGCTACAAGTTTCACAAGGACTCGTTCACGAAGATCCTTCGCGATGCCATCTCCTTCACATTCAAAACCTCGACGTTGTCTTCAATCGCCGTCCCCTTTCGCGAGCAATGGTTGGCGATCTGGGAGAGCAGCTCTCCAATGTACCCGTATCCCTTTTCTACGGCATCCGAGATGGAGATATACACCCAGAAGAAGAACCGGGACACACTATTCATTCTCTTTGAAATGGGTACTTGGTTAGGGCCCTTTTTGTCCCCAGCGACCCACTTCTGTTTTCCAACAAGAAGAGTAAGACTACAGCCCAACACGCCTCGGCTTCTTTGACAGCGCGCCTCGCTGGATCATGCCTCCCGGAGCGGAGAGAATCGAGTTCCGCTTTACGCTCATCGTCTTCTTCTTCTCCTCCTCCTGCTTGCGCTGGTTCTCCTCCGCCATCTCCCGCTCCATCTCCTCCTTCTGCTTCTTCTCCAACTTCTTCGACTTCAATCGCGACTGGAAGTCCTCCTTCAGGCTGAAGAACATGGGCGCCAGCTCCGCCAGCCACTGCGCCTCCACGGCCGTGACGCACCGCATGTACTCCTTGGTGGTCATCACCAGCTCGTGGTAGACGATGTAGTCGGGTGTGTAGCCCAGGCCGTACAGCGCGCTGGTCGGGTGCAGCTGGCACGGCGTGCCCGTCAGCATGTTGGTGTACTTGCCGATGCCCTGGATGCGCGCCGCGTTGAAGAAGTACGCGGAACAGACCACCTTTCGCACCACGTCCCAGTTGTTCCCGCAAGACACGTGCGGAATCTTCTGCGCCTTCATGATCTCCAGGATCTGGTTCCGCACGTTCCGCACGCGCGCGAGCGAGCGGGCGTGCAGGTAGTTGCGCTCGCACCAGCTCTTGCTGTACTTGGCGCGCTTCCACTGCAGGAAGATGTTCAGGTAGGTCAAGTGGTCGCTCTCCGGAACGCTGAAGTTCGAGTGCACGCTGTCCGCCTCCTCCTGTTTCTCGGGCGGCTTGTCGAAGATCTACGCCTCAGCCCGCCGCGCCGCGCCCACGTTCGGCACCGACAGCATCGCCACGATCACGGCGATCTCGGCGGTGCAGCCGTACTTCTCGCCCATCACCATCATCTTCTGTAAGTAGGGGTCCAGCGGGTAGTCCACCATGCGCTCGCCCAGCTCCGACAGCGCGCCCGTATTGGTGAGTGCACCCAGCACCCACAACTGGTACATGGAGTTGGCGATGATCTCCTGCGGCGGCGGGTCCATGAAGTCGAACTCGTACAGGTTCTCCACACCCAGCTTCTTCAGCAGCAGCACGATGTTGCTGATGTTGGTGCGCTGGATCTCCGGCACTTGGTTCTGCAGCGTCTCCGTCTCGTACATCTGCTCCGTGTACATCCGGAAGCACATACCCGGGCCCGTTCGGCCCGCGCGGCCCTTGCGCTGGTCGGCGTTGGCCTTCGACACGGGCGTGACCTGCAGCGCGTCCATGCCGATCGACGGGTTGAACACCTTCAGCTTGCAGTACCCCGAGTCGATCACGTACCGAATGCCGTCCACCGTCAGCGACGTCTCCGCGATGTTGGTGCACACCACACACTTCCGCATGCCCTCCGGCGTCTTCGCGAACACCAGGCTCTACGCCTCACGCGCCGCGCCCACGCCCACCTGCTTCGCGGCGGACTGAAGGGAGTACATGGGCAGCACCAGTAGCGGGTCGCACTTCTTCTCCATGCGGTTGATCTTCTCGTTCACCATCTACGCCTCACGCACACGCCGCACGCACACCTCGCACACGCACTCGATGTCGTTCTGACCTGTCATGAACACCAGAATGTCGCCCGGGTCATATGCCAGGTGGATTGTGATGATCTGATTCACCACCGCGTCCACGTAATCGTCGCACGGGCTCTTCTGGTAGAAGGTCTGCACCGGAAAGGTCCGGCCGGGGATCGTAAAAATGGGGACCCCCCCGAAGAAGTCGCTGAAGCGCTCGCTGTTCATGGTGGCGGAGGTGACGATGAGTTTCAGGTCACTGCGTTCCTTCAGCACCTTCTTCATGATGCCGAACAGTACGTCGGTGTTCAGCGACCGCTCGTGCGCCTCGTCCATGATGATCACACTGTACTGTTGCAGGAGCGGGTCGCTCATCGTCTCGTGAAGCAGGATGCCGTCCGTCATGTACTTGATCTTCGTCGCCTCGCTCGTCACGTCCTCGAAGCGGATGGAGTACCCCACCAGCTCGCCCACCTTGCAGCCACGCTCGTCCGCCACGCGCTTCGCCACACTGGAGGCGGCCACGCGTCGCGGCTGCGTGCACCCGACGACGCCGTCCCGAGCATAGCCGTCCTCGAACAAGTACTGCGTGAGCTGCGTGGTTTTGCCGGAGCCCGTCTCGCCCACGATCACCACGATCTGGTTCTCGCGGATCACGTTCATCAACTCCTCGCGCACGCTGAAGATCGGCAGGTACTCGCGCTGTTCCTTGATCGTCTTCGTCTTCGAGAACTCGCTACTGCCCTCGCTGCTCATGTGCGCCGCGTAGCTGTTCTCCGCTCTGCGCCTCACGCCCCGTCCTCTCACTCACTTCACCTCCTCGTCCGTCTGGATGTCGTCCTTCGTCCCGCCGCTCTTCAGCTGTCGCAGCCCCATCAGCTTGCCCATCTTCGACCCCTGCAGTTCCCAGAACCGGTCCTTGTCGATCTGCTTCCGCTTGCTCTCCTATGCCTCATCTTCCCTGCCTGCCGCCACTTCCATCGTGAACGCCTTCAGCACCGCGCTCCCGCTGCGCGCCAGCTTCGCGAAGTCGGAAGTGGGGTCCTTCACCGTGCTCACCATCTCCGTCTGCCGCGTGAAGTGCACGTCGCCGTCCAGGAACGGCGGCTTCATGTTCCGCACGATCAGCACGTCGCGCTGCTCCTCCATCTCCTCCATCTACGCCTCACGCCCCCACGCTCCCGCCACCTCGCCGCCACTGCTCACCAGCACGCCGCTCGCCTGCAGCCGGTCGTTCTCCCACTTCTCCTGGTCCAGTTGCAGCGCGCTTTGCCGCGCCGACAGCCGCGGAATCTTCTTGTCGCCCATCGCGCGCCGGTAGCTCGCCTCCTTCTTCTTCAGCAGCTCCTCGTCGCCGCGGAACTGCGAGTCCGGGTTCTCCGCCAGCTGGCCCTCGCCCTACGCATCAGCCATGCGCGATGAAGGGACCGTGGCGTAGAACTCCTCGTCGCTCGAGTCCAGGAGCAAGTTGTTCGTGTTCGTGTCGTCGTCGTCCACCAACGATACGCGGCTGTGCGAAGCGTATCGATTGGGAGTGGGCTGCACCAGATCTCTGCTCCCCTGATAGCCGTCGTTGTTTCTTCCCATTTCCTCTCCCGTGTGTTTGTTCCTATCATTTGTGCGCACATCTACGCGTCATTGCCACCCAGAATGCCAACGGATCGACTTCAGGGGTGTGGCCGCTTCCCACTCGTCGTCGCTGCCCCCGCCCTGGAGGAGTTCCTTCAGTTGCTGCTCTTCTCGCTTCTGCCGCTGTTCGTTCCTGCGCCGTAGTCTTAATTCTTCCTCCGATACCGTTTCTTCTTGTTTTGGTTCCAAAGGACGAGGAGGAGGCGCCATTTCCCTACGGTTGAATTCTAGTGTTCCATTTGCTACCCCTTCTCTTTGGCATCGTCAGCTACAGCCGCAGGAGGAGGAACTTCCACCGGGGCTTGTTTCTTCTCTTCTGCCGTTTCCACCTTTTCTGGACTGGGCGACCGGTCCTCCGTCCTTCTTCCGCGATAATGCCTGTGCTTGGAAGGAGCGTGGAACATGTTTGTATGAATGAGCACTACTTTTCAGAATGGTTTCAGCCTTTTCAAATAAACAGGAGGAATTGAGTGCAGAACTTGTGACTTGAAATGGACATCCATCATTTGATCATCCAAAGATCTGGCTAAATGCATAGTCATCATGTAGTAATGTGATGGATAAAATCGTATCATCAACGAAGAGAGTCGAATCAACCATCACAACACTTCACGATACAAGCACCTGCAATCAAACACTTCTCAACCATGCATTTCTAGCATAAAAGCAGGACAATCCCACCATGGCATGATTTGCGTGAGAAGAAGCGTATTTATGATCCTATCCCTGCTGTCGTTGTTCCTGGCGCAGTTGTGCACTGCAAACACCATGGTCAAGGAGTGAAAGAGTGTTTTGGCGATGAAGCGTAGGGGCGTCAACTTCCTAACAAAAGAGAACTTGGACTATGCATTGACGAACAACTATACCGTTTTGGCCATGTGGAATGGCAACACCTGCAAGAAGTGTTCGGACGAGTTCTGGACGATCCAGGGACTGTTCTACTCGTTCCAGAGAGAGTCTTCCGTTTGTTTTGCCAACGTTCATAACCGTCTAGTTCCTCGTTATGGCTAATACGATGGGCGTGGACGAGGAGCTTGACAAACTGTATCATATTAACATCCAGTCCGAGTACCCGGAATACCGGCTATTCTTGAGGGGATCTTCAGAGCCGGCGGTGTATGAGCAGGATGGGTTCGATCTCGAGTCCTGGATCTCTCTGAAAGCCGGGTTTGAGCCCATGCCCAACTACGTCTACCATCTTTCGGACGCGTCCTACACGCCGTTCTTGAAGATGACGAAGCGCGCGAATGCCTTCACCATGCTGTACATCCCGCAGAACCAGAAGTGCCAGGAGCTGCGAAAGGACTTCTTGCGCCTGGCCGACGCCTTCCACGTTCCATCGCCCATTCCGCGTAATGCGTAGTACGAGAAGAAGATCGTGTTCGCCGAGGTGAACTGCTTCGAGACGCCCAACCTGTGCGCCTTCTTCCAAGCGCCCAACGTGCCGGCGTTCCGCTACTCGCCCTTCAACGCGACGGCCTTCGACAAACGCCAGCTGCGTCTGGACGAGGGCGAGGACTTCACTGACTACCTCAACCACGAGCTGCGTACGCCTCGTCCACCGCCTCCACCGTAGACACCTTCGTGCACCCCGACGGCGGGCTGAACACGCTGTACGGCCGCGAGCCGGAGCTGGACGCGTTGGCGCGCGAGTTCATGGCGGCAGTGGGCGCGGCGCGCGCGGGTGAGGCATAGACGGACCGCGGCGCGAAGCTGGCGGTGATGAAGAAGGTGGTGAAGCTGAAGAACCGCTACCAGGCCGCCTACCGCTACTACAAGGCGATGAAGATCCTGGTGCGGCAGGGCGCGGAGGCGCTGCAGGCGGAGCTGACGGCGGTGCAGGAGCGGCGCGATGCAGCGGAGCTGTTCTCGAAGGAGTACAAGAAGGAGGTGGGCATGGAGAACGTGATCCGTCAGTTCGAGGCGATTTCACTGGAGCGCGCGGTGGTGGAGCTGACGCCGTACAACTTCGACTTCGTGGTGAACGGCGAGCGCGACGTGCTGGTGTACTTCGCTGTGGAGGGCTGCAAGCCGTGTGCGGAATTCGCCCCGATTTTCGTCAGGGTGGTTGGAGGGAGTGACGGGTAGCAGGCGGTGGCGGAGGCGAACGAGAGCGGGGTGGTGTTGGCGCGCATGGACCTGTCGCTGTACAAGAGCTACGCGGTGGGAGCGAGGCGGTGGTGTGAGGGGTAGAGACGGTATCATATCGAGGCGTACCCCGTGATGAAGTGGTTTGCCAAGGGCGAGAGCAGTCAGGTGGGGAATGAGATGTGGAGTGATGGGTAGTTCCCTTACGCTGTGGAGGTGGCGCGCACGAAGGAGGCGATCGAGTCCTTCATTCAGGAGCAGCTCCATCCCGAGGAGACGGAGCAATCCAATCCTGAAGTGAAGGAAACGGAGCAGGTCAACTCTGATGGGAAGGAGACAGAACAGGTCAACTCTGATGGGAAGGAGACGGAGCAGTCCAATCCTGAAGTGAAGGAGACAGAACAGGTCAACTCTGATGGGAAGGAGGAAGCAGAGCTTTAGCCGTGTTTGATGTAACAAATGACCGCTACAACATACCGAATTCCACGAGATGGGGAATCTCCACGGCGAGCCAGGGTGCGAGCTATGCTTGAACGGGAAGAATAAACACTACACCCAAAGCCATGGCATGGGCGATTCCAAACGATGGGACGCGCTTTAACCACAGAGGGTTGAAATGGATGTCACAGCAAATCTTGCCTCCGCGGTACATCTTCGGGGTTTTGCCGTCCAGCTCGGGAAGACGAATCTCGGGAGGTGTATTCGGATACGTCGCCGGTAACTAGTCCGTCACCCCATCCAATTATGAGTACTTCAAACTCCACTTTGAACTCGTATTTCACACAATTATAGTACATCCAGCACGTTCCGCTCCATCTACTGCATGATGAAATCTACGAAGAGAATACTTGATTCCGCTTTTATCGCAGGACAGCTTAAACCAGTCATTATCCGTTTGTTTGTTCAGCTTCACATACTAACCATGAGTATATCCACCGTTGCGTACAGCGATCAACGCGCGCAGCTCCTCCTTCAGCCGTTCCCGAAATGCGTCCCCATCGCACGGAGTCGCTGTTGACGTGAGGAGAGGGATCTTCGCAACAACGTCGGTCAAGTCGTCGCTCATACGACCCGGGAGAATAGAGAGTAGTATTCAACTGTGCAAACGCTTCTTTTGGTAGAAGCGCTTCTCCTTCTCTGCTGTAAGCATGGACAATGACTCGAACCCTGGAGTGCTCTCCGCAGAGCTGGGGAGTCTCACCATCAATGAAATCATGTCCTCTGCTCTTCCACAACAAGACAGTAATGGTAGAAGTGTGCGTTTCTCCCGTTATGTGCCTAGACTCAAAATCGCTACAGCCCGTCACAAACTCCTATTCACGTTAATCCATATGTTCCCTGTCATAGGTAGGATTGCTCTTACCCTACGAGCGCCACACTTCAAATCCGCCGGCGAAAAAGCTGAGGAAGCAGCGGAACACGCCTGCGACATACCGAAAATTGTCCGCAGAAGCGAAGCGAATCATTGCATTCGGGAAATCAGTGATGGAGTCTCTCTCCTCACTCGATCATCGGCAAGAACTGGCAGATATGTCTCTTTTCGTTTCTATAATCACCCATAGTGAAGAAGACGCGTTCCAAGAAGTGAGCGGGGCTGACATGGAGAAGGAGCTCCTCCAGGAGGGTTTCATCGTATTCGTCCGTATTAATTTGAACCGTAGCAAGCCTACATGAGCACGCACCCGCCAGCCGTGGTGGAGGAGGAGAATCACGAGAACATGGTGAATGTCGACCACGACACGTGGAGCATTCCCGAAGACTCCCTCTTCCCCATTCTGGCGGGGGAGCAGCCGGTGCCGGTGCCGCGCAACAACTACTGGGCCTTCCGCTCGGTGCAGCAGCAGTTGGACGAGTACATCGTGAAGACGCTGCCCAAGGAGTTCTGGGGCTCCGAGTTCTATCTCGCCTCCAACAAGCACCTGGAGCGGAACGAGCCGCTGCCTGTGCGGAGCGAGATGGGGCTAGAGACGGACGTGGAGGTGGCGGACGTGTTGTGCGAGAAGGCGAACGCGATGGAGGTGGACATGCTGAAGTTCTTCCGCAAGCGCGTCAGCAAGAAGCGGGCGATGAAGGCGATCGTGGCGTGCGGGGAGGAGCTGAAGGACATTGTGGGAGATGAGTGAGCGTGTTGCGGGGGTCTAATGGGTAGTGCCGTGGAGAGAGCCAAGAAGCGAATGGAGATCATTCTGGAGGACATATCGAAGAAGAAGCCCTACCGCTGTCGCTCCGCTATAAAGCGCTACTGCTGTTTGTTTTCCATTAAGCGTTGCGACTGCGGTAAACACACAATCCCATTACTCATGCTCCCTTGGGTGCTCCTTCTCCTCCTGGTTGTTTGCCATTCCAGGGACTTGGTCGTGGGAGATCCAATCCATGTGTCCATCCAGTATCAACATGCGGGGGTAGAAATCGCCATTGCTTCTCATCTTCTAGCTTAAGACCCATTGGCTGTCCATTCCATCAAATCAACTTCCCCTGTTCCAGACATCCTCCATGTCGGTGATTCCCTACTCCCTCTCCGATATGAAATTCAACGTCGTGAAGCCAATTAAAATGTATCCGTATGGAATATCCGTTGATCTCGCAGAGCGCTGCTGTTTACGGAAATCAATCGGCAAACGGCGTGGATAACGGTGTGCAACGGCCAGGGCCTATACGCGAAGAACATCAACCTGCACATTCGGATGAAGGAGAGCAACATTCTCTGGCTGGATGTGGATGTGGAGTGTATGTTTCCGCTTTGAGTTGAACGCATAGACTACGACGGAGTCTTCCATTCCGGAGAGAAAACGCCCGACTCATTCACAATCACCTATGTTTGGCACAAGGACAGTTCATTTGACGCTCTCTTTGGTTACCGGTGTATGATGTGGTTCGCTATGGCATCTGCCGTCGTCCTTGTGGTGGGCATCGTCGTCGTATCCAGAAAGCAAATAGAGGACGTGATTCGAAACCAGCAGTTCAAGCAGCCTGCAAAGTCGCAGAAGACAGATTTGCATGTTTGTTGTCAAACGAGAATATGGGAGGATCCACCTTTCGATCCTCTCTTCTTCACTTTTCGCGTTGCAGGAGGGAAGATTCACTCCACTCCATCTCTCTTTCCCGTTGACAAAGACGTGTGCGAAGACCGGTGCGAATAAAAGATAACCGCGGTTGTTATCCCTTTGGCAATGACCCTGCAAAAGCCAGAATAATTCTCATAAAATGTCTGTGGATCCGAAGACGTTCAACAGTAGGATGTGAAGAGTGGGTGGAGTGACGATTGTAGAGCGCCAGAAGACCTTGAGAGCCATTCAGCCCTTCCTTCTCGGCGGTATCTCCGCTTGTACGGCATCTGCATGTGTAGTTCTCTCGTATGCGACATGACAATCAGGTCCAGCCGATCGATTTGATCAAGACCCGTATCCAGGTGGTCGGCAAGGCGCAGAACATTGGCGCGATCACCATCATGAAGAATCTGGTGAAGCAGGAGGGTGTGGCGAAGCTGTATGCGGGTCTGTCCGCGTCTCTGATGAGACAGGCGATTTACGGAACAGCCCGTCTGGGTCTCCACCGCGTGTTCACTCAGCAGTTCCAGAAGCGGAACAATGGCCACATCACCTTCCTCGCATCCACTGTTTCTTCCCTCACATCGGGTGCGCTGGCCGGTATGATCGGAAATCCCTTCGATATTTCGATGGTGCGCATGCAGGCCGATGGTCTTCGCCCCGTCGCCGAGAGAAGAGGCTACCGAAACTGCTTCCACGCTGTCTACCGCATCGCAAAGGATGAGGGCATCATGACGCTGTGGAGAGGCTGTCTGCCCATGATCTTCCGCGCTATGGCTATGAACTTCGGCATGCTCGTGTCCTACGATCAGGCGCAGCAGTTCTTTAACGAAAAGCTCGGAAAGGGTCTGAAGTCCAACCTGCTGTCTTCTGCTGTCTCTGGTTTCTGCTGCGCTTTTACTTCTCTGCCTTTCGACTTCATGAAGACCCGTCTGATGAACATGAGCCCCGACCCCGTGACCAAGCAGATGCCCTACAAGAATCTGTTCGACTGCTGTGTGAAGATCTTCAAGAACGAGGGTCTCTTTGCGTTCTGGAAGGGATTCTGGACCTACTATCTCCGTTGCGCTCCTCATGCTATGATTATTCTTCTTGTCAACGAAGCCATTATTCCCGCGTACGAAAAGGCGTGCTTCGGCGGAAGAGTTGCCAAATAGTAAATCATGGGTTGCTCTGTTTGTTCAACAATCAGGGCAGCGAACAAAACGAGACACTACTGATACACCGAGGGAAAGCAGCTTCTTCACACTCATGATCATAACTACCATTCAGCCATCCACGCGTGCCTACGGGAAGTGATCCGAGATCCGGCTGGGAACGATTCCAGCACGAACACGGCGAGCATCCCCACCTGCAAAAGGGAAGAGGCCACCGTTCCCACGTAGCTCTTCCACACCACTGCGCAGAGCACCGAAAGCACTACGCGTAACGATTCGCACGGAAAAGGACATAGAGAAACAATATAGAGCACCGTCTTCGGGAGACGCTCAGGCTGGAAAATGGAGCTGAAGAAGCGGTTCGTCCCCTGGAACCGAGCAAGCGCGCCCAGAACCATGAAGCTGCCCATGGTGAAGCTTATCGCGAACTTTGCGGGACGAAGGATGAGCTACCCATGATCCCTGCCCACTGCCCAGACCGTTGGCAACCCGATGAAGTAGGCTATAGCGAAGAAAACGAGAGCCAGCGCGAGCAGTCCGAGGACTTCTTTCATTCGGTCGCCGCTACGGGTAACCACCCAGGATAGCCGATCACGCGTCCGTAATATACGTCCCCACGCTCTGAACGCCGGAAAGGAGCCCGACTGATTCCACATCCCCCGAAGGCGTCTGGTTTCTCTGGAATATGGACGGGATCCATGAGGTATTCCCCGACGACGAGGGCTGTTCCGACTAGTCGTGACCATCCTCGGCAGACGCGACCTGGTCTTTCTTCTGCTCCTCGTACCACTCTCCAAAGCTGCTAGATCCCATTCAGCAGAAAATGGAACTCAAGAAGCCAATGGAGTAGAATTGAATGAGTGAAGCCCCGATCCAGGGCTGTTTGAGAGTGCGTTGCGCTGTGAAAGAGCCTGTGGTCAAAGGAGTGGACATGGGTTGGATGAAGGCGTTCGAGTGATGTGAAGAGATCTCTCCAGCACCTGTACAAAGTGCAAGTGAGCGATTTGGTTCTGGGAGAATGAATGGATATAGCGTTTTCCCCGTTTCGTGAACGAATTTTTGGTGCACCAATGGAATGCGTCCTAAACCGATGGTGTTAGAGGCTCAAAATTCTAAAGGTTTAACAATGGGTAAGGTTCACGGTTCTCTGACGCGTGCTGGTAAGGTGAAAAACCAGACTCCCAAGGTGGAGAAGCAGGAGAAGGGCAAGTCCCACGTTGGTCGTGCTAAGGTCTGAGCCATCCCCTGGAGTGACTTGTAGAAGCGAGAGATCTACAACAGAAGATACGTGAACGTGGTTCTCGCTCCCGGTGCCAAGAAGCAGTCTCCCAACAGCTTCGCTATGCGCCAGGCTCGTGCTGAGGCTGCTGCTGCTAAGAAGGAGTAGACGGAGCGGAATGCATTTACGTAGTGGGGATTCTTACTCATGTTGGCATGTTTGTTACTAATTGCTTCCATGTCATCGCTGGCTGCCGTACAGGCCGATGGCTACTACTATCCGCCCAACTGGGACCCCTCGAAGGGAAACAAGGACCAATTCCACCACGTACAACTTCACCCTCCTCCCTCTCATTTGGTAGCACCATCCGCTCGGGAGACGTGCCAGGAAGCTGGGCCAAGGCATCGTGATCGTCCGCTTCGAGATGCCAGTGAATGTGTGGTGCGATGGGTGCGGAGAGCACATTGCACGCGGAGTGCGGTACAACGCCGAGAAGAAGCAGTGCGGGATGTACTTCTCGTCGGAAATCTTCGAGTTCCAGATGAACTGCCACTTGTGCGGCCAGCGCTTCATCATCAAGACGGACCCTCAGAACCGTGATTACGAGTTTGTGAGCGGTCTTCATCGTAAGGTGGAGTCATTCGACACAAAGGAGACGGGAACCATGTCCTACGACACCCACGAGCAGGCGCTGATGAGGGCCGATGCGATTCGCTCCCTTGAAAACAAGGAGGAAGACAACCTGCGGTCCGAGAATCTGGCTCCCACACTGGATCGCTTGAAGTCGATCCAGGAGACGATCCACGCCAACGAGGACGTGCTGAATCGGCGCGTGCGTGACAAGCTCCGCACTGTGCGGAATGCCGAGAAGCGCCGCGCAGACCTGGCTGCAAAGGAGGGGCTGCAGATCAAGCTGCTGCCGACCAGCCGCAGCGACATCCGAAGCAGTCGCGCGGTGCTGTTCCAGAAGAAGTCGAAGGCGGAGGTGAACGCGAAGGTGCGCGAGATCGAAGCGAAGAGCGGAGACATCTTCGGGAAGAAGGACGCGGCGCGGGAGCGGACGCTGAAGCAGTGCATTGCCAACCACGTGGACCTGAGTCTGTTCAAGAAGGAGGAGGTGAAGAAGCCGTCCCTGCCGAAGCTCACACTCAAGGTGAAGAAGGGTGTGGAGGAGAAAGAGAAGGAGAGGGTGAAGGAGGACAAGAAAGAAACGAAGAACACACTGGGATTAGTTCCCTATGACGAATGATGTACCATACTTCTCTCTGTTGTTTGTTGAACAATCAATACACTAACCAAACGCAATCCGTTTCCTCCCTCTAGCCCTTACCTTGTTGAAGGCATCGATGTTCTCCTTCTTGTGGACGATCGTCGACTCGTACCCCTCCATGACCCTCGAGAACTACTCCTCATCCGCCCTCGTCTCCCTCACAAGGTCCTTCGCAGCCACGTGCGTGGAGATGAACGCTCGCTCCAACACGTACAGATCCACGCCCATATCCTCAGCACTCGAACTGACGACGGTCAAACCGAAGTCGATCAGGACCAGGTCGCCCGTTGCTGCCTCGACGAGGAAGTTGGAGGTGGTCAAATCGCCGTGGATGAAGTTGTGGTTGTGGAGCTGCGCCACCACTTGGCCCAGCTTGAAGCAGTATGTGTTCAGTTCCTCTTCTACTCGTCAAAGGAGCGCGGACACAAAATACCAGAATAGTAATACTTCTTGTTTATGAAATCGCGGAAGGTGCAGCCCTCAATGTAGTCCATTATGATACAGTACCGGTTGACATCGACGTAGCGAATGAGTGGGGTTTTGATCCCCGCCTTCAGACAGCGGGCCATGCTTCTCGCTTCCTGCACACTCACTCCACAGAACCAATCCTACCTGCACGAGGCGCTTGTTACGGATGTTTGCATCCAGGATGGGATGACGATACGCTTTTCGGACTCTCTCCTTCACGAGCACCGGCTTCCCCAAGAACACGCCCTTGAACAATCGCTAGGCGTTCAGCCCTCCAAAAACCCATACTCCTTCGGCGCCCTGAGCAATGAGCTCGTAGTTCGCAAAGTCAAACTGGAACGATTGGGGAACCGTCTGCTCCGAGTGCTCTTGCTCCTCCATGTGGAATAAGGTAATAAAAGCGAAGCAAAGATGCGCGCAAAATCGGCGCTGCTTTTGGAACAAACACAACATAGAGTACATAGCTGGTAACTGTCGAGTCCGATGAGGAGCAACTCCTTCCCACTGGCGTTCCAGTTGAGCGAACGGAGACCATCAATCCCTACGCATCACAGCACCCCTCCAGCACCACGATTGGGGAGCAGAGACCATACGAGCTCTCCCTGCTTCCAGAAATACAGAGTTTGGTTGCTCGTCAGAATCGCCAGTCTGCACTCTATGGGGCTCCACTGGAAGGCCACTACTGGGGATACGAACACCACGTTCGTCAGCAAGCAGTCTCGCTTCACGTCCCACATCCACAGCATTGACGGCCTCGCATTCTCCTTCCACGCCTATCCCTCACGTTCTCCTTTTTCTCCCACGATGAAACGCCCGTCATGACTGAAGGCGATTTGGTGCACCCCGATGTCCTTCACACTGCCCCTACCCTTCACCCCTCTCACCTCCCGTACAGTCGGTTCATCACAGCAGTGGTGGTGGCGGCGGTCGGCGCACACGTCTCCATCTCGAAGAAGAAGGCGCCAGGACACCCCATGATCGTCTTCTCGACCGCCGAGGGCGGCTCCTCCTTCTTCCTAGGGTGCTCCCTGCGCCAGCGCTCCAGCACCTCCTGCTTGGGCTTCTCCGTGCATACCAACTAGCCATCACTCCACCCACCGTGACCTGCCGTGTTCTGCGCACCCATGCTGGAGAACACGCACAGCTCGCGCAGCAGCAGCAGGCGGTCCGAGTCCACCACCTGCAGCAGGCCCTCGCAGCCGCCCACGCAGAATAGCGGGAGTGACGATGCCACACACACCGAGCAGAAACCCAACGAAGTGTCCTTGATGGCATCGTTGGAGGCATTCTTGATGGCATGACTGATGGAGCGGGTATCGAGGGAGGAGAAGCACAGCGTGCCGTCGAGAGAGTAGAGGAAATAGTGGGGGTAAAGGGGGTGATCGCGGATGATGAGGTAGGTGTCGCGGTAGGACCAGTGAATCTACGGGTGAGGAGGGAGGGGTTGTGCCACGGATGAAGCCTGAACGGTTGAGATGTCGAAGGAGTGAGCGCATGTCCAATTCGTCGTCAGGATCAGGCACACGCTGTCCTGCTGCTTGTGGGATGCAACGGACTTCCGCTGCAAAAGAGCCAGCCACTTCCCATCCGAGGAAAAGGCGCACGCATTGTGAAGGTCGCGAATTCCAGGAAGAAGATACCTAGAGAGAACAAGGTACGAATGCCGCATACACCCTTGTGTCACGAATGGACCAAACCACTGTCTGCAGTCCCAGGTCGTTCAACGACAGAATGTGCACATTATCCATGGCCCACCGAACGCTGAGAATCGATCCATCTTCATTTTGGAAGGCGCAGTTCCAAGACAAGTCCGCGATGGAAAAGACCTATCGAATCAGGGATCCAGCACTATCTCACCTCAATTGTGTTGTTTCTCTTCACAACACACAGCAAAAGCAGCGAGTTGGGAGACCACTCGGCATAGTCAACGCGGTCGGAGCAGAAGAGATTGAATTCAACCATCTGCGTTGCTGTGGAAACGATATGCACCTCTTTTCCGTTGGTGAAGAGGACATGCTTTCCATCGGGAGAATACGCACAGGACTTACCAGAATACGAATATACAGGCGAATATGTCACCGTACATTCATTTTTAGGGGTGTCTCCCAAGGGCATCTTTCTTCTTTTGAAAACTGATCTCTTTTGATGGAATCCATTTCAATTGTTCGTGAGATAGAGGGAAGTGTTTTCAACAAAGCAACAGTGCGGATGAAAAGAGTACACACTCAAAATGAACCATTCTACATGCTATTTGAACGCAATCGTGCGTAGTTTGAGGACTTGCGGCGATGGATAGTGATGATGATGGAACCAAGAATCGCACATCCGTAGAAGACGGTCTATCCCTTTACTACCGCTTCTGGAACACTACGATGCAATTGAGAAGCGGAAGGCTGTCTTCCTTCTCATCAACAGGCTTCCGACAGGCAGCGACCTAGACGTGCAATACTAATGACGACTGTTACGTATCGAGTGGAAGATTCCTCCCTGTCGTCTTCATCATCTCTAAAACGAATCACTACCCAACAGATTGCTTACTTTTCTGTGCACAAATACTCTGCAACATACCCCGTTGCTTGGCACTCCGCGATGGTCTACTCACATGAGGATAACAAATCGGGCTTTCGTACCGTATTGACCGCATTGCACGGGTGACAGGGCACCGTTACTTCACATTTCTGACCCACATGCCAAGCATTACCGGCACTCTTGAATTGAGTCCATTCTTCCGCGTGCGAGAACTGGGCCAGAAGGAATAACACGACTGTGAATTGAATAGTCCTGTTGGAAACCATTTTGTTGATGGGGACAGATGCCTTCCATTTGAGTCATGATTGCCGTATGAGATGAAATGCATATGAATCAGGAGATTCTGACCTAATCGAGTTACGACATGGATGGTACTCTTCATGACATCCATAATCGATTAGATTACTGAGAGTGCTCTATTGATTATAATACAACCCGAAGGGGCTATTACACAATTGCCATTTGTTGTTTATGCGCTTATGGCAAACAACTTTTTGGAAACGGAGAGCGAAGCCCCTCCTATAGAGTCGTATGCGAGCGCGTTTCAGAGAAGGTGCTTCCTCGATTGTGGACTGAGCAATAGAAGGAATGCGGCTGCAAGTGTGAAGGTCCACGTCGTGGATTCAAATACATTTCTTGAGATTGATGAGATGCTTATCAATTTGGAGGACTTCCGAAAGTACTTGCGCCACACCGTGTCCAACGCGAAGATCTCCTATTTGATTACCATTGTACATGCTGTTGTGGGAGTTTAGAGTAGGCTGTGGCGATAATCCAGTTGGGTTGCTCCATTATCACCCATTCTGCTTTTGTCATCATCTTGGCAGCTCTGTCTGTTGTTTCTAGTGTCGTTTTATACATTTCACTGTTCATCACTTCCTCCCTCTACAACTACATTGTATTCCTATGGCTTGCTTCTCATCCTTAGGCTGGTACTGGACTCGTTTTAGGCATTGTTTCTTCTTCGGTCCTCGTGTATCATCTCCTCTTCTTCTCGGGCTCCTCCTTTTCTCAAGCAATCATTGTTCTTTCCTCTTCTCTAGTGTACTTTTTTATGCTTGTCGATGCGGTGGTGATGAATGAAGCGTAGTTTTCACTGACATTTTATGCTCAGCGTATCCAGACTGTTTTGCAAATCGTTCCACGTGATTGTTACTTCCGTTGTTCGTTGTGATTTGTAGTGCATCACCGTTTGAGGTATTCGCTTCTTTGTTGTCAAAACCACTATTTGCAAATCCACTTTCACAGCATTGCACATTGCAATTCACCATACATCTGCCACATTTCCGTGACGAAGATTAGAGGGTATATAGTTAGGGACATGCCCGATTGTGCCTCTAAGTCTTTTCATTCTCTTTCTCTCCAATCCGGGAATTCTATAGAATGGTAGTAATTTCAAATGACTGTTATGAGTAGTTCGCAAACAATGGCGGAATGAGTTCGGGATTTGGTGGACAGGGTGGAATGAACAATCAAGTAAGTGTCTATTGCTGCTGCTATTCTGTTTTGATGCTGAGAATAGTATTCTAATCGTTTTTTAGAGTATGTTTGGGAACGGCGCGAACGGAATGAACTCCGGGTTTGGTTCCAATATGAACAATGGCGGAAACAACTTCGGTGGAAACCAAGCGAATGGCGGATTTGGAAATAACAACGGCGGTGGCTTTGGAGCGAATAACAACATGGGCGGAAACAATGGGTTTGGTAATAACAATGGGTTTGGAGCGAACAACAACAACGGAAACTTCGGTTTTGGTGGCAATCAGAACAAGGGCGGATTTGGCTTAGGAGGAAATAACAACAGTGGAGGTTTCGGTAACAGCGGCTTCGGAGGAAACAATAACGGTGGTGGTTTCGGTAATAACAGCGGATTTGGAGCGAACAACCAGAACAAGGGTGGATTTGGTTTTGGCAACAACAACAATGGTGGAGGCTTCGGTGGTAACAATGGTGGCTTCGGAGGAAACAACAATGGAGGATTTGGAGGAAACAACAATGGTGGATTTGGAAATAATACCGGTGGATTTGGTGGGAACAATGGAGGTGGTTTTGGGAACAATAACAGTGGCTTCGGTGCGAACAATCAGAACAAGGGTGGATTTAGTTTTGGTGGTAACAACAATAATGGTGGTGGTTTTGGGAACACCGGATTCGGTGCGAACAACAACCAGAACAAGGGTGGTTTCGGTTTTGGGAACAACAACGGTGGAGGTTTCGGCAGTAACAACAACAATGGTGGATTTGGTGGGAATAATAACGGATTTGGTGGGAACAATGGCGGTTTCGGCAACAATGGTGGAGGCTTCGGCGCCAACAACCAGAACAAGGGTGGTTTCGGATTTGGAGGCAACACCAACGGCGGATTTGGAGCGAATAATGGAGGCGGCTTCGGGAACAATGGAGGTGGTTTCGGTAACAGTGGGTTCGGTGCGAACAACCAGAACAAGGGTGGTTTCGGTTTCGGCGCGAACAACAATAATGGTGGTGGTTTTGGGAATACGGGTTTCGGCGCAAACAGCAATCAGAACAAGGGTGGTTTCGGTTTCGGCGCGAATAACAACACCGGCTTTGGTGCGAACAACAACAATGGCGGATTTGGTGGAAACAATGGTGGTTTTGGGAACAACAATAATGGTGGTTTTGGTGCAAATAATCAGAACAAGACCGGTTTCGGATTTGGTGGGAACAACAACAATGGCGGTGGCTTTGGGAACACCGCGTTCGGCACCAACAACAACCAGAACAAGGGTGGCTTTGGCTTTGGTGCCAATAGCAACACCGGCTTCGGTGCCAACAGCAACAGTGGTGGCGGTTTTGGGAACACGGGCTTCGGCGCGAACAACCAGAATAAAACCGGTTTCGGCTTTGGGAACAACAGCACGGGCTTCGGGGCCAACAACAACACGGGCTTCGGCACGAACACGGGCGGATTTGGAGCGAACAACAACAACAGTGGTTTTGGTGCAAATAATCAGAACAAGGGTGGATTTGGTTTTGGTGCGAACAACAACAACAGTGGTGGTTTTGGGAACACCGGATTCGGTGCGAACAACAACCAGAACAAGGGTGGTTTCGGTTTTGGCAACAACAACGGTGGAGGTTTCGGTGCGAACAACAACAACCAGAACAAGCCCGCGTTCGGCTTCGGCGCCAACAACAACGGAGGCGGCTTCGGCACGGGCACTGGCTTCGGCAACACGGGCTTCGGCGCCAACAACCAGAACAAGACGGGCTTTGGCTTCGGCGCCAACCAGCCGAACGCCGCAGCCCCAGCTACCGGCGCGGCTCTGGGCGCGGCGCCAACCCCCGCCCCGGCGAACCTGGCGGCGATCAAGGCGGAGGTGCTGGCGAAGCCGTACAACGCGATCGAGGAGCTGACGAGCCACATCCTGACGCTGGACGCGCGCCTGAGTCAGGAGGGTAAGGCCGTGGGCGTGCCGGCCAACGTGGCGCAGACCACTGCCGTGTCCGCCTCCACCGTGCAGGCGTACGCGACGCCCGCAGCGCCGAAGACGGGGAAGGCGACGGCGGCGCTGTACGCGGCGCGCAAGAACCTGCTGGAGAAGGAGAAGGCGCTGGAGAAGGAGGAGGCGGAGGAGGCGGAGGGCGTGGTGGTGAGCGCGCCCGCGCCCGACGGCGACCGCATAACGCTGCTGATGAAGTGGGAGACGCAGGTGCGGCCGGTGCGGCTGGAACGCCGCCAGACGGTGGCGGACCTGGAGGCGGCGGCGCGGCGCGAGGTGGGTGCGTGAGTGGGGTGTGAGGCGTAGTTCCCGGCGCTGGCGGCGTTCTACCTGTGCTGCAACAATGTGGTGCTGGTGGAGAAGGCGGAGGCTCTGGAGGGCCTGCCGCCCAACTCTCTCGTCGAAGTCATTCCCACCGCCCCGCTCAAGCCCGCGTCTGATGTGTCTGATGTGTCTGATGTGTCTGATGTCTCGGGTGTGTCTGCCATGACCACTACGGCAGCTACGGCAGCTACGGCAGCTACGGCAGGAACGGAAGAGGAGGCGACTACGGCAGGCACAGTGGAGGAGGCGGCGGAGGCACCTGCACGGCGGAATCTGGCGGCGCCGACACTCACGAAGCCGGGATACGAGATCACGCCCTCGCTGGCGACTCTGAACGCAATGAACGAGGAGGCGTTGAGTCACGTGGACAAGGTGTCGATCTGCGTGGAGGGCGTGGGCAAGGTGGAGTGGGAGGAGCCGGTGGATCTGCGCGGACTGGACTTGGACGCGTTGGTGAGCATCGAGAAGGTGAACGGCTGCGCGCAGATCGAGATCTCGCAGCCGGAGGGAGAAGAGGACGTGGTGGAGATGGAGCCGGGAGAGGGCATCAACCACAAGGCGAAGCTGACGTTCTACGACGTGTTCCCGAAGGAAACAGAAGATGCGAAGAAGTTCGTGGAATTCGTGAAGAGGAAGACGGAGAGCATCGGTGGAGAGTTTGTGAGCTATGACGTGACGACGGGAATCTGGGTTTTGCGTGTTGAGCACTTCTAGTGTTGTTTCTTTCAGAAATGAATAGAGAGGGATGAAGTTGACCCTCAAAGCACGATTCCCATCCTTTGAATCAGCATGGCATTACTCTAGTGTTGACATCCGTGAGGATCGGACCGTTCGTGACGTGGGACTCTTTTCTGTCTCTTGATGATAGCTTTTCACTCTCAGTCGTGCTGAAAATGGACTATCGCAGCAATCTCCGATTACGCTTTCTGTGAATGGCACGATGCTTCAACAGGACGATAGCCGCTGTCTTTTAGATGCACGTGAGTGGCTATGTGCAGCTGCAAACTGTAGATATTATAGCTTTCGACGTTATCGAAATGGAGGTTCTCACAACGAAGGACTTTCCACGGGCCTTGAAAGAGGCACCACATACAAAGAATGGTGACGGAAAGGCGGCACAGCACAAAAGAAGGTGCATTTACCAGTTGGTGAAGGAGCTGGAACTTTTACAGTTCTTCCAACTGTCCGGTTTAGGGAAGTCGAAGGGTTCATCCAAACGCGTTTCTCCTTCTCCCTAATGTAGTCTACTGTATCCTACTCTTCTGTTTCGCATAAACACACTTCTATTCTACACAGCCTTGGTAATCCTGCCAAGGAGAGCATCCATCATCTCGTAATCCTTGTAGGTCACATCGGGTAATCCCGCAAGGAGTGCTTCGTATGTGCTACGGAATGTAGACAGTAAGCGGCCCTCTTCAGAGGGGTTGATTCCACTCTCAGCCTCATGGACACCTCCTTCCCTCTTCTGCGTTTCAACATCACTCACTTCTTTCAAACGATGCAACAGAGCCAGAGAGCACACGGCATCAACACCGGCCGAGAGCATTGAATCTTCCACGTGGAAGAACGCATCCGGGTTCCTTTCCTCCTCATCCATATTTGCATTATCACAATAATCCGAATACGCCGTAAAGAAGGCCTCCACAGATGATGCGACAGATGTCCCCTGGAGGGCAGCCAACGAGGCAAAAGACACGGGCTGCAACTCTAGCAGATGATCCTTCGCTACTGCTAGCGTAGCAGCCCACGTTTCGGCGACTTGGGTATCGGAGAGCAAATGCGAGGAATTGAGTGGCTCTGCGAGGAGGCGAGTTCTAGACGTGACAGACGGAGAGGAGACGAACTTGAGGAGGAGTCGGAATAGGCCGTTGAGAGTGGAGAAGGAGAGGAGCGGAAGAGGCGTGAGAAGAAGCCGCGTGTGGGAAAGAGAGAGGCGGAAGGGAGACAGATCTTCTGTGCTTTCTAAAGGGGATGTGGAAGCTGAAGCCATACTGAGGGTCACTTCTTGGGAAGTGGAGGTGTCAGTGACGGATGCCATCTGCATCACATCACAGTACAGTACCACAGTGGGCGTCGAATCCCTTTCATCGAGAGCGCGAAGGACAGAGAGCATTGCCATTGCGGGTGAAGGGCACAGCGAAGAGTGGGCAGAATTGTGAGAGAAGAAGGAATCATGCGAAAAGGACGTGCTCACGATCGGTGGAACAGGCGAAGAGCCGTCCCTTGCAACCACCACCCAGATTTGGTTCGGGAGAGATGAATTGGCAACGGTGTTGGGAAGGCAGGAAAAGCAAAAAGGAAACGAGTACACACAAAGCACGGATGATGGGTCGTACATGGATAAGAGAGGGGAAAGACAATCCCTGTCATTCGGAGGAAGGGAGAAGATACTCTTGGAAGACTCCATCGCTTGGTGTGTATTCTCACACACATAATCGAGCCACATCATATCGTGGGCCGGAATGACCCGCGCGTCTATCCTACACAGAACTAGGCATCATTCATGGAAACAATTCGTACAAGAGATGAAATCCTTCAGCTCCGCTTTCGTTAGGGAATACCCATAGCGCAGGCAAATGTCCTTGGCCACATTCAGTGCATACACGATATCACTCTGCGCAGCGACTGCATTGCTTTCGCCACGCAACTTTCCGTTTTCTCGCCAGTAGGCTATCGTATCCGCAACCCCGCGGGTACTGAGCTTCATTCCAAACTGACTGCTAAACATGGCTGCGATTGAGGCGAACGACATGTGCGTTTCGGCCCGCTCCCTTATGATGGCCATCTTCTGTTCCCTGGAGAGTTTGTTGTATTTGATAGCAGGCGCGCGTTTCTTCCCCTCCCTGGATGACTCATGATCCGTGCTATTCATTAAATACGGGAAGAAAACCGATTCGTCTAAAAATGACTGGAGAATCGCATGGGCAAAAGAGTGAGCGTGCTTAGATTTATGTATGAAACGAGGGTTTATCTATTTGGCAGTGGTCCTCTCGCTGGTGACACACGCGTGTAAGGGTACGCTTTCCACAGTAGGCTCATGTCTTCATCCTTAACTCTAGCTTTCGAAGGAAGAAGACGGCAGATACTCCTACTCAACGGAGCTGTGCTCCCTTACAACCGAGGTATCCTCCGACACTGTCTGTCAATGGTAGATGGCGAAGCTCCTCTACTCCTTTCTCTCTCTGAAATGGAAGGAGCGGAGAGATAGGAAGCCCAGGGAATCGTTCACTCTGAGGGAGATTCTCTTCATGAGTCTGCCTGCCCTACTCAATGAAATGGTGGATCGCATCTTCTTCTACCTCCATTATGCATTGAACGATGAATTGGTGATCCAGGCATTCGAGTCCCTCGAGATTGTGATTATCGGCGTTGCATCCTTCTTCCTGCTGGGAAAGCGGTATCCACTGCATTGTGTCCTTACACCTAGCTACTCTGCGACGCATTGGTGCTCTCTCGTTCTCGTCTGCACTGCCGTCATGTCGATGGAAATCGGGTCTGCGAGCAGCGGGAGCTTCAATCGGTTACCCCTCCTTCCTTCCCTCATTGCAGTGGTTGGTTCTGGACTGGAAGGCATCTCCGGAGTGCTGACGGAGAAGATACTGAAGAGGCACGAGCAGATGGACATTTCGCTGCAGAACATATGGATTTACTTGTGATGGATGCTGTGCCTGTAAATGAATAGCTGGGGAGCTTTACTGTACATGGTGATTATGCTCTGTTCTGGTTTTTCACGCTTTGTCCAGAATGTCACATTCACCCATTTCAACCGCTACGCCTTCCTGTTTATCTTGTCGTACCCTTTCAGTCATTTCTTTACTCTAGTGAATCCATTCGCGGGCTCTCGTCTTCCTTTCTGTTCAAGTATGCGGATTCTGTTGTGGAGTCCTTCACCTCTTGCACAGCGTTGATTCTCGCGTCGTTCATTGTGTCCCTGATTCTTCAAAAGGAAATTGGATATCCTGTCATCACTGGCAAAACGCCTCCTTTACTACACGTATGCATTCTACCTGGCCGTTACAAATCTGTGTATTGCCACATTCCTGTATAACGCCGCTCCTGCCATTCCCCTCACTGTGAAGGCGAAGAGTGTTTCTGTTCCCTATTCTATAGAATTTGAATAGAATGCTGTTTGATAACAAACTATTCCATGTTGACAGCACTAATTCCCCTGTTGAGTAGTTACAGTATACTGTAACTCTCTGACCACAGAGGGAGAATAAGATGAATAATACAGAGGAAGAATGGGCGCGGCTGGCAACACGGGGGGTGAAGCGTTGCCGATTGTGGGCAGAAGCCATGCGTTTGGAATGACGGTCACGGCACCAGGAAAGAAGGATTGTTTCTGACCCGGGTTCATCTCGGGGGACATGGACCCCGGAGTCTTTTCCATTTCACTGGCGGCCAGGGCACACAGAAGATCCAGAGAGCGTGTGCTCTTCGGCTTTCTCTTGACGACTGGAGGAGGGAGGGTTTTGCCTCCTTTCACAGACGATGCCTTCTTCCCCGCCTTCTCCTTGCCGTGCAACGATCCTCTATCCCGTCATCGCATCAGAATAGCATTACGCATGAATCAGACTCTTCGGATTATCTCGAAGCTTCGACTTTTCGCAGGAGTTGCACACGAGTCTGCGCTTATATCTGCAGATCATTCCCAACGTCAATACACACCGATGACGAGTGCACGGCTCTCCGGGCTTGTGGTCGCATCTCTCATACCCGGGACATTGACAGTGGTTGCATTTCACCTCCTTGCACCACCTGCACGGGTTTGGCTTGGGTCCGGGCTTGCTGGGGAGCAGATAATCCTCCCCTTCCGTTGTAGCGTGGCGTTCGGACGTATTGGGGATGGATTCATTCTCTTTCTATCAAGGCGTGAGTAATCCCCTTCGGACACCAAAGGCGTGCGTATTCGCAGCCGAGCAACACGGTCCTTCGAACCTACACTCTGACTCATGCCAGATGGAAGGAAAACAGTGTTTTCTTGACACACAATCCAGAACACAAATAGAATCTGGAAACACAATCATTTCATCAAGGAAACATGCAACAGAAGCACGAACATTTCAGTAGAAACTATCAAACGAGCTGTTCTTGTCCAGCATAATCATATTGTCCTTCTTCTTGGCATCGTCCGTCTCATGCACTACCTCACTGCTGCTCTTCGCCTCGTCGTTGTCCGACTCGTGCTCGCCCCACTGCATCCGAATGCTGTTCTTCTGCTGGATGCCCATCAGCCGACTCTTCATCTCGTTGATGCGCTGCTTGCGCGCCAGCTCGTCCAGGTTGTAGGTCTGCGCCA
>ERZ827156.1004-NODE-1004-length-36572-cov-4.294739_pt1 | contig 36572 bp, 69 predicted proteins | sample MGYA00519919_ERZ827156 | MGnify/ENA primary metagenome ERZ827156 (study PRJEB31778, sample SAMEA3449269) | human gut metagenome | biome: human gut; feature: human-associated habitat; material: faeces | place: United Kingdom | collected 2010/2012 ...
CGCACCTGTCGGCCATCGTGAGCCAGCAGGAGGCGGCGGTGGCGCGTAGTGAGAAGGCGAACCTGGTGACGCAGATGGACGCCGTCACGCCCACGCCCCCCACCACCCCCACAATTTCGACGGACGAGGAGGAAGGAGCGACGAAGCCGCAGTTCGTGTCGGTGGTGGTGGTCCACTTTTTGAAGAGCGAGACGCCGACGATGATTCGGCGCATGAACATCTGCCCCGATGGCGTGTACATTCCGCGCGTGCGTGTGGGCGAGCGGGCTGAGGCGTAGAGCATCTACTGCACCAACGGCGACGGGCAGAAGAGCAGCGAGTGCACCATCTGCTTCTCGAACCCCAGCGACACGATCCTGCTGCCGTGTCGCCACAAGCTGGTGTGCCGGTACTGCGTGTGCATGATCAAGCGGTGCCCGCTGTGCCGCGGCGCCATCAACAACTACCTCTGCGAGGGGAAGGAGGAGCTGGGCTACTGCTACAACGCGGAGGCGATCGAATAGCTGTATCATTCCCTGTTTGCAACAAAAACGCGCACACAGTCATTGTACACTCCGCGTCCGTCAGCACGTCGCGCTCCCACCTTGTCGTGTCCCAGCCCTCCACGACCTTCACGATCTCCTTCATCGTCGGGCGCTGTTTGTCCGCCAGCCAGCACCGCTTCATCAGCTCGCACGGCTCTACTGCTCACACCCGCGCCGCACGCCCACCTCGCGGCATGCCTGCCCGCAGCGTCGGCCGCAGTCCCGCGATCACGCGCTGGTAGAACTACGCGTCAGCTAACCCTCCCGTGGGGACCTCGATGCGACTGCGGATCTTGGTGTCGTAGTAGCACTGCTTCTCGCCGATGAGTTCATAGAGCACGCAGCCGAAACTGTACACGTCCACCTTCGTCGAGCACTTCGCGCTGTCGATCAGCTCCGGAGCCATACTACGGTTGACCACTGCACGCGCACGCACATGGCGGGCGAGCCGCAGAAGGACACCTCGATGCTCTTGTTGTTCTCGATCTCGCGCGCGTAGCCGAAATCGGCCACCTTCGCGCGGTTGTTCGTAACCAGGACATTGGCCATCTTAATGTCGCGATGCACGATGTTGTAGCTGTGCAAGTACTCCAGCGCCTGCGCGATGTCCAGAACGAACCGCTTCTTCACCTCGTTCGAGAACCTTCCAGTGACTCCATCACCACACCCCCACTTCACGCCCTTGTGAATCACCAGGTCCTCCAGCGACGGCCCGCCCAGCTCCATCACCAGAATGGGAAAGCCCGACGGGTCCTCGCTGTGCCCGTACACCTCCAGGATGCACTCGTGCTTGAAACGCATCTGCGTCTGAAACTCCCGGATCAGGTAGCGTAACTCCACTTGCGTCGGGATCTTCTTCATGCGCTTGAGCGCCGCGTCCTTCCCTTTGTAGATGCTACGGTGAACAGGAGAGTGAAACGCCCACCCGTGATATACAATGGCACTGGCGCCCTCGCCCAGCTTCTCTTTGACTTCGAGGTCGGAGAAGGGGATGACGATGTCGACTACGCCTTAAGAGAAGCAGTGAAAAGGAAACTGGGATTGCTAGAGTTGAGGAATGGATGGAGTACTCACATTTCGTAAATCGGGCACGCAACGGAGAAGTAGCTGCGCAGGGACTGAACGACGGGGGCTAATCCGTCCTTCTACCCCTCACGACGATTCACGGCCCTTACCCATTTCCACCGTTCAATACCATCCATAAGGATTTCGTTATTGGCGTTGATGTAGCTGCACATCTTGTTTACCGTAGTGTCTACGTTTCAGTGCGTTTCAACGGGATGACTCTTCGTCACAATCAGGAATATGCGGATGATTTCAGAATCGACCTTCGAAATCGGATAGAGGATGCTAACGGGGATGTAGTAGTCCTTCTGGCAATACTCCGAATGGACGCGCGCGCGAATGATCGCAACATAGCTCCCGCTTTCAAACTGTCCTAGGAGTCATTTCTTTGGAAAATAACAACGCATCATGAAACCATCGAGAACGAGCTGGCTGCCGACAATGCAGCTGAAAAGATCGTTGATCAGAATGGAAGTAACGGACAAATCATACTGTTGGAGCACATTGCAAGCCTCGGCGAATATCTCCTTTTGAGATTTCTTTTCTTCTATGCCACCGCTCATAGGACTCTTTCAAACGAAATCGCCGGAAAGTGGCCCTCACTATCCAGTTTTTGGAATGGGCTAAAAAACTACCGATTTTGGAGAGATGGGAGTGAAGGTGGTAAATTCGATAAGGAAGAGATAGCTATCCCTGTTCTGCTCAATGGGACTGAAAGAAAGCGGAAATCGTTTCATTCATATGATAGCTCCGTTTCACGCTTCTATGTCACGTACATGATGAGTGGAGGGAATGGGAAGTGTGAAATGGAATGGAATGGTGATGCGTGTTCCGATGGATCTTTTTCTCTTTCTTCTCACCTTCAGTGAATAAGTAATGAGCTCTGTTTCTGGTTTCAACTCCACATCCAGATTCCATGCAATCAAACTGTGTCCCACTTCATTCCATACAGATGGTCTAGCACTACATTTTGCCTGCGTAAAACTGTTTCTACGTGAGAGGGGCGGGAATTGGGATGAAGAGTGTACAGTTAGGCGTTTCACCGGATCATCCAAAAAGAACGGTGATTCTGGAAGGCTTCAGTTTTGGTCGAAGAATCACTATTACTTTATTCATTCGCGACGATGAGCCATATAACAGAAGACGTGCAAGTGGGAAGTGCAATCCCTGAGGACATCATCCTCGAAAACAAGCGGAAAGAAAGACGGTTGCATCATCGCGTTCCTTCGCATTCCATCGTTCTTGACTATGACGACACCCTATTCCCGAGTTCCTGGTTTAGTCAGCTTCTCACCTACGCGAGTTGTCTTACCCATGAAATGGAAAGAGAGCTGAATCGTGTGGATGAATGTGCAAGTAGACTGATCCTTGAAGCGCTGACATACTCCTCCGTAGTGATTATAACCAATGCCGAAGAAGGATGGGTTCAAGAGAGTGCAAAACACTATCTTCCGCGCGTGTCTCATTTACTTAAGTGGGTTACCGTGGTTTCTGCGCGCACTCGCTACGAGGACAAGTATCAACTGGAGTGCGGGAAGTGGAAGGAAATGACCTTTCAAGATGAACTGCCAAAACTCATGCCACCGAATTGTGAACACTTTTCTATTCTGAGTATTGGCGATTCTCTTCATGACAGAGAGGCGGCCATTGCCTTTGGAAAGTCCGCTAGCAATGTGACCGTGAAGTCGATTAAGATGATCGAGTATCCTTCTCCTTCTCAGCTCGCTACTGAACAAGAATTGATTGCGAACGCCTTGAGTTCCATGGTTCTGTCGAGAGACAGTCTGGACTTGAAGCTTTCTGTTCAGCCATCTATTTAGACTGCTTTTGCGGCGTAACAGATGAGACTGCTTCGTGCGTTTTCCTGCTCTCATCGTGTATACTACTATTCCTTATCTCTAAGTTGGTGTTTGTTTGTATACATGGTTTTCATTGCTGGGGATCCTCTCCTTGCCTTTACTATGAACAACACAAGACGGTGTAAAACAAACACATTACAGTTCTGCCAACTGCGCATCCAAATCGTCCATTTCGTTCGCCGTGGGCTGAGCGACGGGAGCAGCCGTGGGGATGGTCGTGGGAACGGACGGCAGAGGAGCGGCCTCGCTCTTGTTCTTATCCTCCTTGGCAATCTCGGCATCCAGCTCATCCAGAAGATCCTGGTTGTCTTCCTCTTCGTTACGCTCCGTCAACATGCTCATAATCTCGTTCACATCCTCCTTGCGCTCGTTGATGATATCAATGAGATCCTGCATCTTCTTCAGGGAATCTCTACCACTCAGATTCCGTTTCTCACACCTACGACAAGGCCAAATCCAGGGCACGCTTCGTCTCCTCGTAAATGCCGACCATCTCGTTGATGAAGGCCGCATTATCCAGAGTGTTCAGCATGTCCTGCTGATTCAGCAGACTGACCTACAACTCATAGTCATACAAAAACGCAACGCTGTAGTTCTCCAGCTGCTTTCGGTTAGCTTTGATGTTAGACAGCAGCTTATTGATTCCTATCCATCACAAACGGAAGCAAACACTACTGGGATCCTTAGGATTGTCCTTTCTGATTCTCTTCGCCTCCTCAAAGTCGGCATCCACCTTCTTCTGAGTCATATCAATCCTAACCATGACGATCCAATCAAGCACGCTACTTTGCTTGAATGGAACTCATATTATCTCTGATCTTGGCCATTGCCTTCGTAGAGTTCTCCAGAGCGTCTTCCTCCCTGGACACAGCAGGTTCTTGTGCCTCCGCCGCTGTAGATTCCTTCTTTTTGCCAAACAGTCTTGCGAACATTCTCTTTCTTGCCCTTTCAGATTAACCGATTGCCGCAAAAAATCGGGGCGATTTTTGTGTTCTTCGTACACTTGATTGTCTCACTGCATTAACGTAATCCTGAAGTTAACTGAGTTGCGCGTTTCCTCTTCATTCTCCATAAGGAAATGCTTGTGCAATCCATGCAGTTGCTCTGCTTCCCCCTGCTGCGGATGGGGGTGAATAGAACGCGGCTTTGATTCTATGTGCGTTGTTTTCCGGGCTTGTTCGACTCGATCGTTGCTGGAGTGGCTTTGAGGATTGAATACATATGGAGTGCGGAGAATGAAGTGCATGGGAATGCATCGGAACGCCGTCAAATCCCGTGCCCCAGCCATGAGGAATAGTCCCAAGGATTGCCAGACTCAGCACTTCGCGAATGAAGATGGAGTATAAGGGAGGATCCCATTTCCGGCGCAACGCTTCTTCTCATGTGGGATGTACCTTTATCCCTTCCTTTGCCCTTTTATTTCTCTTTCATGAAGACGCTTTGTCGTCCCCTTTCTTCCAAGAGTTCTCTCGTTTCTACTGAGTTCCGGTGATTGTGTCTATCTAGCGTAGTTGTTTGATTCGCATCGGCCGCTGTCCCGAGTGGCTGCGATTCGTGGGGGATCCAGTCCTTTTGTGAGGGGATCCTCATCCCTAGGACTCGATGCCTTCTTCTTATCTGACTCTTCTCCAAAACCTGTAGCCGTGCATTTCCCCATTGTTTCGCTAGGTACTGCGAATCAGTCTCATTCGACTTTCGTTTCCACTCCCTTCTGCCTTCCACCGCATGACCGCTTCACAGCACTGAAGTGTAGGTTGTGCAGCACCACTTGCGTGAAGTGCTCTATGTAGCCAACGACCCTGCATGCCGCAACCGCGAGATTCTCCGTCTCTACCTGCTGGAGTTGTGCGAGGAGGACGCCGCCCTGGCCCTAAGTCTGTTCTTCTTCTGCCACGTTCTCTTCCTCCTCCTCTCTCACGACACAGCTCAACTGGAGTCAGGAGGCCCAGGCCGACAACCAACTCTTCCTGCAGAAGCTCCGCACTCTGTGTCTTCCGCGCGTGCAGCGGCTTCGCACCTCCCACACGCTCACAACGGACTCCTCGCTGGTGAACACGCTGGTTCAGTACTCCACCTCCTTCTTCTCTGTACCGTCCTTGGCGCGGCTTCACTGGTAGACACTCTTCTCCCTCTCTGCCTTCCTCTTCACATCCCCGCTGCCCCAGCGCCAGACCCTTCTCACCGACCAGTGCAACACCATCAACCACATGACGCTCGAGCCCATGGGCGGTCTCTGGCTGCCTCTCGGCGCGGGCATGCTGATCACGCAGATCCACGCCGACAGCTGCAAGACCTTCTCGACCAAGTCGCGCTGCCCCTGCCTGATGGAGTTCGAGGTGAAGGGCGCCAAGCACAGCGCCGCGCTGTACAAGCGCGTGAAGCGCAAGCACTTCCTCGACGCGCCGTCCGTCCTCCCGCAGCCGTCCTTCTGGGCGTGGCTGTGCAGCTGGTTCTGCCTGGCGCCGCAGCCGAGCGTGGACGTGGAGCCCTTTCCCTCCCTTCCCGAGGCGGCGGACTCTGTGATCGTGGTGGAGAAGCCGCGAGCCAACCGGTTCCGTGTGATGGTGAAGACGCACGAGGCGATGCGTCAGGAGGAGATGGCGGCGCACTTGATCGATGAAGTGGCTGCCTGCTGTGGCCTTCACCGTAGATCCGCTCCATCCTGGAGGCGGAAAAGGTGTCCGCCATTCTGCGCTGCTACGAGGTGACGGCCATGACGGAACACGACGGCATCATCGAGTACCTGGACGGGTTTCTCTCCATCCACGAGCTCAAGAAGCACCTCCAGGCGCAGGGCTTTTCCTCTCTCGATGTGGGCGCTCTTCCGCCTCTTTCTCGCAGGAGTACGTCTTCAGCACCTTCCAAGGCAAACCGCGCGCTCTCCAGCGCTTCCGTCGCAACCTGATCTACTCGCTGGCCGCCTTCTCCATCGTCTGCTACGTGCTGCAGATCAAGGACCGCAACGACGGCAACGTTGGGGCGCCCGGCGGCGTGGATGGTAGATTCTGCTGGACAAGCACGGCGTGCTGGTGCACATCGACTTCGGGTTCATGCTCTCCAACTGCCCCGGCAACATCCACTTCGAGACGGCGCCCTTCAAGCTCACACCGGACATGGTAGTGACGTTTACAGGGAGTGAGTGCTAGATGCACTTGGTGGGCCAGCCCGGCAGCAGCGGGTTCTTCCTCTTCCAGTCGGTGTGTGTTTGCTGCTTGCTCGAGGGGTCACGCGTAGACGGCCGTGTTTGAGGCCATCTGCGCCCACCAGCACCAGCTGCTGGCGATCGTGCGACTGTACTCGACGCTGTTCCCTTCACTGCCCTGTTTCTCCAGTAATGAATATAGTGCTTGTGAATAGCAGATAACGTGCAGCAAACAATACAACTTCTGGAGGAGAGACTGAACCCGCGGCAACCGGCCGGGGAGCATGTGAAGATGCTCATTCAGCAGTCCATCGGGAGCTGGCGAACCCACTGGTACGACAAGTTTCAGTTTTACATTACAGGCATTCTTTGAGTGCTTCTGTTTGTTTCCTCGAAATGCGCATCCTGTTACCGATTTGCCTCCACTCTACGGTTTTCGCGTTTGAAAGAGCGTACAGAAGCTTCAAGATGCAAATTGGACGCAAGGAAAGCACGTGACACTGGACAAACCACTTCGGGCGCGGCCGAGATCTTCTTATCGCGTCTGTTGAATGGTGAACGAAATCGAGCAGAACAATTTCATCTCCTTCGGCGTTCTGTCGCGTGATGGAGTCGCTGATGTGAGTCACGGCCTCATCACTGACGGGTAGATTACCTTCGCGGTGAACGACAAGACCGTGTTTAATATATCCGTGAAAGGCGTACCCGTATGGGAGTCGTTTTTGAATCACCCACAGTTTCTCTCCATTCCCTTCCGACAGATCGCTGGCTTCGTGCAGAATGTGTGCAACCCAGAGGCGCTAACGATTTACTATAACAAGCGGCGTTTAACTGTCGATTTGATTCCTAGTACCTATCTTCCCCAGCACTTCAGTGCAATCAACGCCAAATCCTGTAGTATCATTGTTTCTTCGTTAAATAGTTCGTTTGGCTGCGATGTGTGAAAAGCAGGCATCCTCGCAAACAAGGACGTCTTTATCATCAATTGGTATTTCACTGTGTACGCCATTCTGTGTTTCGTCAACTATTAGCTTCAAGGAGGGATCTGCAGAGAAGCAGGGAAAGCGCATGTGGGCTTCTCGCTACCTGGTCATCGTGGGGTGCAGACTCTTCGTGTACCGGTATCCTCTGAATAAGAAGCGGGGAAACGGCAACATCCCCTTGAATGTCATCGACCTGTCGAATGCGCTGATCACTCGCAAGGGCGACAACATCATCAGCATCAGCACGCACCGTGAAGTGGGGCTCACAGAACCCCGTCACTCGTAGTACGAGTTCCGATTCGACCGAGCGGACGCAATTCCCGGCTGGCTCGTCGAGCTGAAGGGCGCCTCCTCTCGCGGCCTCTCTCTCTACAACGATGGGATTGCCAATCCTGCTACTGTCAACCCCATTACCTCCACATTCTCTTCTTCCTCCATCTCCTCTCTCACCCCTCACGAGGACGACGCACAGCCCTTCGAGAGCGCGAACGAGGCTCAGCACAACTCCCTCCTCCACCCGCTCCCCTCCTACCTCGGCAGCACCGGCATGGCGGGCGGCTCGCAAGCCGCTCAAACCACACGCACTGTGCAGAACGCCCATGGCTTGCACGCGACGGAAGCCCCGTCTGATGGGAGTGACGACGATGCGGCGAGCGACGCTTCTGTTTTGGTGGGCGTATTGCATGACCGTAACGCGCAGCTGTCGCTCTACGCCTGGGGGTCCAACAACGCACACCAGCTGCCTGTGGCGTCCAAGGAGCAGGCGCTGGCCACTCCCACGAAGTCCGCCTTCTTCTCCGCCCCGCACGTGGCGCCGTTGATGATCGCCGCTGGAGGGTCCCACGCGCTCTGCCTCACCGACGAGGGTGAGCTGTTCGCATGGGGAGCCGGCGCGCGAGGACAGCTAGGCTTGGGCGCGGCGGTTTCCCAGTGCGACGCGCCTCGTGCTGTAGTGTGTGGAGAGCGTGTGAACGTTAGATCGCCTCGCTGGAGCGAACGACCATCCTGTCGGTGGTGTGCGGCGGGAGCCACAGCGCCTGCCTGTCCGCTTCGGGCAACGTGTACACGTGGGGCCAGGGCACCTACGGCCAGCTTGGCCAGGGACTCGACGTGGACTGCGCGTTCGAGCCAATGGTGCTCAACAAGCTGCGCGGGAAGGACATCTGCAGCGTGGATACAGGACGTGCGAATGAGCCGTAGATTGCCTGCGGACAGAACCACACGCTGTTCCTGACGAGCAACGGCTCCGTGTTCGCGTGCGGCAACGGGTACTACGGGCAGCTGGGCCTGGACCAGGAGATTGACTTCGTGGCGCTGTGAGTGCGGTCTGACGCGCAGTTCTCTCCGGTGGTGGTGAAGGCGCTGCTGCCGTTCACGATCGCGCAGATCGCGTGCGGCGAGACCTTCTCGTTGTTCGTGAGCAATAAGAGCCAGCTGTTCGTGACGGGCCTGCTCGAGCTGCCGGAGGCGGAGTTCGACAAGCACCGCGACACGCTGGCCGTGCCACACCAGGTGCCCTTCGACGGGGAGATTCTGAAGGTGGCTGCCGGCACGCGATTCGCGCTGGTGACGGAGGCATGGAAGGATAAGGCGTAGCTGCTAGTGAAGGGGCTGCACGCCAACGACGTGTACTACTGGCACGCACAGGATACCGACACGACGCCTCAGGTGCTTAAAAGACGAAGAGTTGAGCGTAGCTGCCCCGCATCGTTCCCTTCCTGTCCACGTGCCACATCACCGACATCGCGTGTGGCGCGTCGCACTGCATCGCATACAGCCAGGAGACAGGCCGCGCCTTCAGCTGGGGCACCAACTACTGCGGCGAGCTGGGCACCGGGTCGTTCGAGGCGTCGCTGGAGCCGGTGGAGCTGGCGCTCAGTGCGAGCGAGAAGCTGATCCAGGTGGCCGCGGGAAACGGGTTCTCGCTGGGACTCTGCCTGCCCCTGTCGGCGGAGAGCCGAACGGGGCAGAACGCGGTGATCGATGCGGTGAACTTTGGGAGGGAGGAGCAGCAGTTCTCCTTCAACACGATCGAGGTGGACAAGGCGCAGGAGCACGCGCCGCTGATCCGCTCTTCCCTGAACATGACCTCCACGACGTCTGTCCGCACCTCCGTGCCCTTCACGCCGATGGTGGAGCCGTCGCGACAGTCGAATCATGCCTTCACGCCGATGGTGGAGCCGTCGCGACCAAGTCAAGCAGGCGCAGGAGGGGTGTCGTGTGAAATGAATGCTTCAGGTGGAACACGTGGAATGAACACTTCAGACATGTCACGTGGAAGGAGTGCCGGCGGATCCAGCGCAGTGGAGTCTTCAGTCCAGAATGGTGGAGAGGACATCTGCTTCCAATCGCGTTTGAATCGGGCTGCTGCGTTGGAGAAACAATTCCAGGCTTTGTTACGAAAGTGATGCTTGTTTGTTCAGCAATACACGAGCCACACTTCATCTTCCCAACAAAGAGGAAATGAGCGAGGTGAAACTGCTAGAGAAGGACTCCATTCAAAACGAGAATAGAAAGAAGCTGGAGAGCATTCTGGCGTCATTCTGCGATCTGCTTCCCTCAGGCGATGCCTCTGCTTTGAATGCGACTGTACAATCGTTGGATCCTGCCGTAGTCTCATTCTCTTTGTTTTCCCATTAGATGGTGCCGTTTTTGGAAAAGCCCCAGCTTCTCGATGGCATTATCAAGCCCTATATCGCCATGATTATGAATCAAATCCAAGTGCAACGAATGCCGTTTTCGTAAAGCGTAGCACTTGATTGCAAACCGTGATAGTTCCAAGATAGACGCGCTGCTGGCGGTGTTATATTCGGTGATTCGTGTCAGAGGGATCAAAACGGCTGTCATGTACTTCCCGAACGAAGTCTCGCTCCTCTCTCCCCTGGTCCATCTGCTGAAGCAGTACGACGAAGCGGATTCGTCGAGCTGGAAGTCGCAATACGTCCTGCTGTATTGGATTCAGCTCCTCCTCTTGTCCCCCTTTGATATTTCCACCATCCAGGAGGAGCACGAAGATTTAATTGGAGAAATCTACTCTCTCTCCATGCTCTACCTTCCTCGCACTGACATCACCGGCGATGTGACATCCACGCTGCTCGCGCATCTCCTGTCCAGGTCGCACCTCTTTTTCGCCTTCCCCGTAGACATGACGTCGCCCCGCAGTACCTCCGTCCTTCCCTCCAACTCTTCCAGACGCATCTGCAATCCGCCTCGCCCCTGGCGCGCAACACCGCCGCCGCCCTCCTCGCCCTCCTCAAGCTCATTTCCCTGGAGGACGTCCAGCAGGTGGCCGGTGGGCCCACAGCACCGCCCTGATGCCTAGACGATATGATACAGTTGTTTCTCCCACTCTGCCAGGAGATCACACAGGACGACGCCAACGGCCCGCAGCTGCGCATTCTCGCGATGAAGATTTCGGCCCGAATTCTGGCACTGCAGCTGCAGTTGGCCTACCACGCCGCGGGCGTGCTGCTGTAGCCACGGCTCTCCCGCTCAATTCTAGGCCCGACGACGGTTGGCAGCGGACCCGTCCCGCGGGAATGGACGAGGCGCCGTTGGCGGATGCGCTGCTGGAACCGCTGTCGGCGGGCGTGGACGCGCTGCTGGCGCTGCTGGAGGACGAGGTGGGCGCGCACGGCGGAACTGACGTGCAGACCACGTGCGTGCGCGAGAAGGCGGCGAAGGCGCTGGCGCGACTCTGCGCGTTCCTGCCGTCAGACCTGTTCGCCAGCGTGCTCGACGCCACGCTCGCCACGCTACACGACGACCCCGCGCCCGCCACTGCGCATGGCGCGCTCTTCACGCTGGGCTGCTTCGCCACGCGCCACATCCTGAGTGCGGCGCAGGCCGACGCCGTGGTGGCCGCCATGCCGCCCTTCCTGCTGTACCGCCTCCACCAGGCTGCCGCGCCCACCGCCGTGCGCGACACGGCCTGCTTCGTGCTCTGGGCCGCCGCGCACTACGGTGCCACCTCGCCCGCGCTGACCGCGCCGAGTACGCTGCAGGCGCTGGTGCTGCTAGCGCTGACGGACCGTGCGGTGAACACGCGGCGGGCGGCGGGCGCGGTGCTGCAGGAGATCGTGGGCCGGCGCGGGGCGGAGCGCGTGCCGCAGGGGCTGGCGCTGCTGGGGCTGCTGAACTACGCGGCGCTGGGCAACGCGCAGTGGGCCTTCGCGGCGCTGGTGCCGAGGGTGGCGGCGCTGGAGGCGTACGGTTCCTGCGTGCTGGAGCGCATGCGATGGATTGCCGAAAACCAGGACGATTTCGGCGTCGTGGAGCTGGCGGGAAAGGCAGTGTTTTTCTCCGCACAGCACGCCGCCACGACGGTTCTGACGTGCGTCCTGCAGCCGATCCTGCAGGCGAACTGGGCCGAACTGCCCTGGCGCGTGTTCCACGGTTATCTGACGCTTCTGGCGCAGGGCGTGGGGGGTTTCGCCCGAGCGGGCGTTTCGCTGCCTCGGGAGATGGTGAGAGAGTGTCTACGACTGCTGACCGTCCCGCCCAAACGGTTCCACTCCCGCGGGAGAGAGTCTTCCGACCTGCGAAACGCCCGCCTGCTGCTGCTGAAGAATCTCGTGCTGTTCTGCGAGCTGACGCACGACTCGGGCGTTTCCCTGAACGAGATTCACTCCGCTCTCACCACTTTCTTCCCCTGCCCATCTCCCACCTCCGTTGGTGGGTGTGTTGGTGGGTGTGTTGGTGGGTGTGTTGACGGTTCCGTTGGCGGTTCCGTTGGCGGGTGCCTTGCGGGGAGCTGGCCGCAGCGGCAGCTTCGCTTCACCGTGGAGGAGGGCTGTCTGCAGGTGCTGAGCCGGTTCCTCGCCCAGCAGGCCTTTGCCGCGGGGATCCAGCACTGCCGCCAGCTCGCCGATGCTGCGGTCGCCAGCGGCACGGAGTACGCCGTCCACCTATTCGGGGCCATATGGTGGGAGGTGTCCCTACCCCTCCTCCCACGCCTCCTGCAGCGTCTGCCCCACGCCCCGCCGGAGGTGGCGGAGGCCATCACCACTGTGGCGGGTCGCCTGCTGCGCGTGGGCGTCGGCGCGCCGGACTGGGGCGAGCTGCTGGTGCGGTGGGTGAACGGCGGCTGCGCCTGCTACGCGCGCGACATTCGCGGGGACGTGGGTTCCTGGGCGCGCGTCGCCACCCTGGGCCGCCTGCAGGAGGTACTGCTCGCACGCGTGTGGGCCGCGCCGCAGGGCACGCTGCCCGCCCGCCTCGACGATCCCGAAATCGCCACTGCTTTTGGCACGGCGATGGCAGTGCCGGGCTGTGAGTCGGAGTACCAACCGCTGAGCTTCCTGCCGCCGGGCCGCGGTGCCTGCCTGTTCCCCGACGCCACGGCGCTGGTGGAGAGCCTGCCGCAGACCCGCGCCTCGTCCCCGCGGGAGGTGGAGGCGGCGGTGAGCGAGGCGGTGGTGCCGGCGGTGCTGAAGCAGCTGTGCGAGCAGCACGCCGCCGTGCGCGAGGCCGCCTTCGCCTGTCTGACCACGCTGCTGCGCCACGCCACGCCCGCCGCCGTTCTCACGCGCTCTCTGAGTGCCCTGCTGCCGACCGAGTTCTCCCACGCGGGTGTGATTCACGCTGTGATCGCCGCTCTGGCCACTGAGCGGTCACCTGTCCAGTCGCTGTCACAGTCACTTCAACAGCCAGCAAAACAGTCACCGTCATCACAGGAGTCATCACAGCAGTCATCCCAGCAGTCATCACAGGAGTCATCACAGCAGTCATCCCAGCAGTCATCACAGCTGTCAAACGACACACCCCAAACAGACCTCACACCCACGCTGCTGCGCGGGCTGGTGTACACGGTGGGCGGCAACACGCCGACAGTGACGGAGCAGGCGGTGCGGGAGTTCGCGGCGCGGTGTGCGGAGGAGGAGGTGGCAAGGCGAGTGGCGACGGAATTGGTGGCGATTTTGGGAGAGGAGCTGGAGCGGAAGCAGAACGGCTTCTACCCGGCGCTGAAGACGCTACTGGTGTGCGGTGAGTCCTGTGACCTGCCGTCTGTGCTGGAACCCACCGCGATGGCGGATCTGAAAGGGGTGATGGAGAGAGCGTTCCAACGATTCAGCGGAAAGGTGGTCGTTGTTCGGTCGCTGTTCGAGCTGCATCAGCAGCTGTTTTCGAGCTACGATTCGGAGACGGATCTCATTCGCGCCTCTCTTCCCTATTTGTCGTGTGCCTTCCCATCGGTTTCCATTGGGCTTAGCATTGAGATATAGATCCGCGAGGAAATGGCACAAGCCCTGTACATGCAGCTGCTGTCCCTTCCTTCAGGGGAAAAGGAGGAGAAGGCCAGTGAGATCCTCAGCAATGGCCTCTTCGCCACTGACCAGTATCTCTTTAGCGTGGAGCAGTTGAAAGCAGTGTATTCCTTGTGCGTCTGTTTGCAACAAACACGAGCATCGCTTAGCCCGTTTCACCTGAACGGTGAGTCTCTTTTCCCCGATCATCTTGTTGTTTAACCCAGCGATGGCCTTCGCGGCATCCTCCTCGGAGGCGAAGTTCACAAACCCGTAGCACTTGCTTGTGTTCTTCACCTTGTCCAGCATCACCTACGCTCAATCTCCCCTCCCGAGCGCACCTTGCAGCTCAGCACCCGTCCGAAGGGCTCGAACAGCTTCCGCAAGTCCTCGTCCTTGTAGCGCGGCGGAATGTTGAACACAAACAGATTCGCATTCTGCCGATCTGCTTATCACCTCCCCAAAGCACCCCCACTCTCCGGAGGCATCGCGCGCTCCTGTGAAGAGGGGGCCTGCCCATAGAAGTAGGAAGACTCCTGCATCGGCACATTCATCCCGTACGAAGGGAACACGACGGGCACGGCCGACACGCCATCCCCATACCCGCCATATCCCGGCACTTGCGAGTACATCACCGGAATCTGCTGGGGGTACACGAAGGCGGGCGTTTCTTCGCCCGTCTCCTCCGTGGATGACGCGGGGGTCTGGGCGGTCGGTTGGAAGGCGGAGAACTGCTGCGGCATGAGGATGCCCTGAGGGAACATCGGGTACGCAGCGTAGGGGAACATCTACTCGGGATGGGGAGATGTTGCTCATACCATCATTGGTGCTGAGGCAGGGGTATCTGTGGCTTCAGAAGTCTCTGGAGACGCGGCAGGCGAGGCATTGGACGGCGGGATGGTGATTGTCTGATAGCCGAAAGAAACGCCCATGGGGGACGACGCGCTCGGTCCACTTTGGTTTGAGTAGATGGCGGGATAGCGAGCGCCGGAGTGATGGTTATTCTGATTTGTAATGGCATCGTGAACCTGAAGACGATTTGTCATCTACGACCTCATGTTGCACTCCAGTTTAATACGTTTGGGCATGTATATTTGTCATGATACGTCTCCTTGACCTTTTCGGCAATGGAGGGATCAACATAGATGAACGCGCAGCCTATTCGTCACCAAATTGAATTTCGCAAAACCCTTGTGCTCCCCAGTGGTCCTGTCTTTGATTATGTGTGCACTGGCAACTTCACACGTATCACGAAAGATACCAATCACGTCCTCTTCCGTATAGGTCTTGGGAATCTGCCCGACGAACAGTTTGCGTAGATTCCTGTGGCTGTAAGGAATACCGTAAGAGGGGTAGTAAGGCATCGTTGTCGGAATTGTATCTAGTGTGTGAGAGGGGTAGAGTGAGGATTACAGACAACATTCGACGATTGGGGCTGTTGAGGTTCCATTTCTTCGTTTGCAGACATTTGAACCGATTCTCACACACACTTCACAACGAAATAATCAGGATAAACGAGTGGTGCTGCAACAATTACCAATAGTGGCTTCTCTATTTGATACGAAAGCCGAATGACTCTTCACCGCGGGAATTGCAGTGGGAAACGAAACTGAAGTGACTCCTCCCAGATTCTTGTTCGTCTCTGCGTCCTTTTGGCTTTGAATGCTCACGCTCTTCACCATGCCCACTCGTAACCCGATGCTTGCAACCAAAAACAAGTGTTTGTGCTCCCAAAGAATGGATGGAATATGTGGCAACGGATGTGGTGAGCACCTGGAAACGCGTATGAATTGCGAACGCGCCTGTGAATAGAGAGCATCGGCGTGTTGAAGCGAACGTGCAGTGGTTGTGGATAACCAAGAATCACTGTCTGTGGGAGAACTCTTCTATTATCTGGTGTACTTAGAGGTGTATCACTATTTGAAATGAGCGACCTTGAACTTGTTGCGAACAGGAAGAAGGTACACCCTCTGTATCGGGGTAAAGGGTAGAGCTTCGTGATTGTGAAGACGGGCGTTGCTGCCGAGAAGATGGGCGAATGGAAGCAGCTCTGCGGCAACATGGTTGCGCTGATTGACTACGTCTCCACGTCGCAGCCCGAATTGCTCAACGCGTTGAAGAACAGTGGCTGCGATTTCTGCTACGACGATAAGATGAACTACGGCAAAGTGTCGAAGAGCATTGACACAACTGGACTGGAGGTTAACGATTTCAGCGGCGACGTCAGCGAGGAGTACCTTCGCGCATTGTCCGATTCCGTTGTGAAGTGCGTCGTTGCCACTACCGCTGACGATCTCCTGCAGTACCACAGAGTGAATCCTCTGCTCCGCGTCAGCGTTCGTCTTTCTCTCTCCGGGGAGATGTACGACTCTGGCATTTCTGTCGAGGAGGCCCCTGCTTTCTTTGAGGTGGCGAAGAGCAACGGCATTGAGGCACGTGTGTTTCCTTCCCTTCATGCCTAGATCGACGCTCTCTGCATCGACTGCCCCAGCGCAGCGTCCGTGAAGCCGGCTCTGGAGATGCTCCAGTCGGTGAAGACCGTTGCTGCGAGCAAGGGCATCGCGATCGGCAAGTTCGTGCTCCTCAACGAGGGTGTGCAGAAGCTGCTGAAGAACGAGGAATGCGCGCCCATTCTCTCCGAGCTGAAGGAGCTGGCGAATTCCATCCGCATTTCCACAGACGCGTCGCGCTTCTTCACGCAGGACGCCTACACGATCTACACGATCGTCATCGGCAAGAAGAAGAAGACCTCTGAGAAGGAGGAGCGCATGCTGTACTACGTGGACAACGGCGTGTACTGCTGCTTCTACAGCGCCCACATCAACGGGGAGTTCAGCGAGTTCGTGCCGATTCACGTGGTGAGCAAGCCGAGCGAGAAGCAGTACATCACCACGCTGTTTGGACCCACGTGCGACTCGATTGACACCCTGGGCAACGACTACCACTTCCCTGAGCTGATGATCGGCGATTGGCTGAAGGCGGAGCACTCGGGCTACAAGTGCAGCAACGACTCTGCGCGTTTCAACGGTTTCGAAGACCCGGACATCATCGTTATGTAGTTTTCCGGATTGTGTTTCTTCATTACGCGAGTGTTGCAAGCACGCTGAGCATGGGGTGCATTCTTCACACTCGTATTCCGTCCGTCAAACGGATCCTTCGAGGAAGTGGGGGCCCCCGATTTGAAGTGTGGGAAGAGTCCTTCCCAAAACTCTTTCCTGTAGGTGTGTCTCGTTGCAGCTTGCTTTTATTCTTTTCCGTTTTCTGCAAGTCTCGATCCTGTCTTCCCTATTTCGATGTCCAGCCCCGGTGGTTCTCGTGTTGTCCATAAGAAAGGAACGTTAAGAGATTCATTGCACAAATTAGCAGAGGCGACGCTAACTCGGTAGGCGGCTTGGATTGGGGTTCATGGGTTCTAGTGAAGGAATAGCAAATGCCGTGAAGTGTCCTGAAGATGTGGATAAGAACGAGTGGATTGCTGTGCACGGTTCCCCTGCTTTCGTGTGTTCCGTAACAATTAGCTGTGGATTTCTTCAACGACATCAGCGTGCTCTACGATGTTGTGCGAGACGACTGCACGCCCGAGTCATGCCCTACGATGCGCGCAGGACCGAAGTATCTCTGGATGGTGGCGCTCACGGGTAGCTACGAGTTCCTTTGGAGAGACAACGATCACTACAGAAGGCCGACGCAGTTGCCGGCCAAGGTGTACATTGAGTGTCTGCTGAACTGGCTGGTGATACAGCTCGAGAACGAGCGTATTTTCCCCGTCGAGGACGGTTCCGCTCTTCGCGCCCAGTCACTCCTAGGAACACCATTCCCTCCCGATTACGAGAAGCAAACCCAAACCATTTTCCGTCGCATGTTCCGCGTGTACGCACACATTTGGTGCAAGTAGAGGCATTCGGCACTTGCAACGCGTAGCCACCGCGACATCATCCTCCGCTGCGATTGCGAACGCTCGTTCCGCTTCAGCCTCAACCACTACATCCACTTCGTGGACCAGTTCCACCTGGTCTACGGCGGTGACCTGCGGCCCCTCTCATCGCTCGTCATCGAGCTAGCGCCACAACTGCCGAGTCGTGTCGTATGTCTCCTTTCACCTGCAGTTACGGAGGAAATGATCAGCTGCGAGCTCATGAAGAAGAATCGGCATCATCAACAGCCCAACCCCGTCGCCTTCCAGCAGCTCGTCTCTCCTAGTAGTATTCCCTCTGTCCACATCCGTCCGTCCGTTACTCCGTACTCGGCGAGATCATCCGTTGCCTTCCATCCGGTTGACGTCTCCGAGGAGCAGGCGCCGGAGCGGGTACCGGGAATCACTCCTGGAGAGAACCGCGACTCGCTGTACTACAGCACGCAGAGTGTGCAAAGCACAGCAACGAATGTGAGCCTGAATGACGGAGCGAAGGAGGAGAGACACTCCAAAGACCTGGAGCCCATCACAGAAGCGGAGACAGCGGCCGCGCCCGGAGTGGAGAGCATTGAGGAAGAAGAGGCGGAGGAGCCATCCGACGAACAGGATGAGCATAGGAAATCGTGTACTGTTCTATGAGTCGTGTTTCTTGAATCACTTGAGCCTAGAATCTTTTCGGAGGAACAGGAACCATGAGTCGCCCTGAAAAGGAAGGACCCCCTGATGTGGTGAAGCGAATGCAAGCTCATCCGTAGCTGTTTTACAATGAGAAGGAAGCGAAGAAGTATGCGAACAACAGTCGTATTCGTTTGATTCAGGCCCAACTGGCGGACCGAGCCATCGACTTGCTGGCGCTTCCAGAGGGAGAGCAAGCGTTGTTGCTGGATATTGGATGCGGAAGCGGTCTTAGTGGCGAATGCATTTCAAATCGTGGTTACCATTGGATTGGCTGCGATATCAGCCCCTCTATGCTGAACATCGCCGTAGAGGTGTTTCCTTGTTATTCGTGTGATGCTTAGAACGGAGTGGAGGGAGACGTGATGCTCCACGATATGGGTCAGGGTCTGCCTTTCCGCAATGGCATTTTCGACGGCGTGATTAGTATTTCTGCTGTTCAGTGGCTGTGCTACTCCAACTCGAAGAGTGAAAACCCAGTGTTCGTTGCTCGTTGGAGTCGTGATTCCTAGTCGTCGTTTGACAGCCTTCTTCATGACTCTGTTCAACAGTCTGCGTTCTGGAGCCAGGTGGGATCTTTTGCTCTATTGGTAAGGAATAGAGCCGTCATCCAGCTCTATCCCGAAACCCCCGAGCAGATGGAGTTGATATCGAAGACGGCTACGAAGTGTGGCTTCACGGGCGGTTTGGTGGTGGATTTCCCGAACAGGTGGTCGTTGCGTTGTGAATTGAGGCGTAGTGCCAAGGCGAAGAAGATGTTCCTGGTGCTGAAGGCGGGAAACGACCCCAATTTCCAGGTTCCGAAGGGACTGACGGACGAGGGCGGTGAGAGTAATGATGTTCGCTTCACGGCTCGCGAGAAGGCGCTGAACCGGAGAAAGAGAGGAAGGGAGTTTGCTCCGATTAAGAGCAAGTGGGTGTGACGGGTGGTGGTTCCATGTAGGGAGTGGATTATGAAGAAGAAGGAGAAGCAGCAGGAACAGGGAAGAAAGACGGCGAGAGACTCGAAGTACACGGGAAGAAGAAGACCGACTCCATTTTAGCGAGTGTTTGTTGAAAACAAGCGAATCACTCCATGACTCCCACGATGCGCTCCGTTTCCTCCTTCTTGTGCTTGCAGTTGCCGTTTCCATCCTTGCAATTGCCATTTCCGCATTTGCAATTGCCTTCTCCATTTCCGCATTTGCAGTTGCCTTCTCCGTGTTTGCAGTTGCCTTCTCCGTGTTTGCAGTTGCAGTTGCCTTCTCCGTGTTTGCAGTTGCAATTGCCTCCTTCATGTCCGCATTTGCAATTGCCTTCTCCGTGTTTGCAGTTGCAATTGCCTCCTTCATGTCCGCATTTGCAACTGCCTTCTCCATGTCCGCATTTGCAATTGCCTCCTTCATGTCCGCATTTGCAATTGCCTTCTCCGTGTCCGCATTTGCAATTGCCTTCTCCATTCCCACACTTACACTGTCTCTCCCCCTTCTCGCACTTGCACCCAGTCTTCTTGCATTCACACTCCTCTCCCTTCTTGCACTTGCAATCTTCTCTTCCGCATTGGCATTCACCCTTCTCCTCTCCCTTGCAGCCACAACCTCCCTTCTTGCACTTGCCTTCACCCTTCTTGCAACCACACTCACCCTTTCCTTCCTTGCAACCACACTCACCCTTTCCTTCTTTACAACCACACTCACCCTTTCCTTCCTTGCAACCACATTCACTCTTCTCCTTCTTCAATTTCTTCTTATTCTTCTCCACAACGTACGTACCGTATCCAGTAATGATAGCCATACGAATAGGAGAACTACTCATGACAATCCCCATCCACACTCACATGGCCTTGTTACACAGATAAGCAAGCGTGAACAAGCTTGCCTATGCATGAGCAACACTCCTCATGTTCACATTCGGGTTGTTCATGATGATGTGCGAATAGCGACTCGTGAACTCCCATTTATTCATAAGCGCGACGATCGTATCAGGGGATACCAAACCCAGCTTAAAAGAACCGTAGAAACCAGCCAAGCACGCAAGCTCCCTACAACTCAAGGAACCCACCCTTTCCTACAAACCGAAATAGGCAATGACAACCTTCGTTCCACCCATCTGGTTGAACTTGTGACCAAAGCTGATCACGCTCTTCTTCTCCTTCTCAACCAGCTCGTGGCGCTTTTCGCGTCTCTCTTCCTTCTCTTCCTCCTTTGACATGCTAACTACGGGTGATCCACTTTCCCCATCCCAACAAGATCGGATAAACGGAGTGCAGATCATGTTACTTCGTGGTAACCAGTTAAACTTCATGCATTGCGCCACTTGGTTCGTCGCAGTCTTCAGCTTCAGCATCGTGCGACTTGACGAGAGGCAACGTCGTATGGTTTCCTTCGCGCACACCGAGCGATTTAGCACCAAACAGAGGGACATTCTCTAGTGCAAAGAAAAGACTGCCAAAATTGGTCCTCCTTTTGCCCTCCATTCCCTCTTTTCTAATAGTCTCCGCCATGGAAAAGCAGGAGAAGAATCGTCTACGCTCTCAACTCCTCCGCGCTCGAGACGCCAACGATGTTCCCTTCCTTACGGAAACGGCTTCCTTTCTGTTGTCTTCGACTCCTGTCGAATGGTATTCACGAAAGTACAATGTGATATGTAGGGATTTGGTCTGCCTCGTGTTATCCTCCATTCCGAAGCTAAAGCATGCGGAACCCTTGTTCCAACAGTGCATGGAAGGGCTGGGTCCAATCCAATCCATTCCGGAAGCCGCCTACACTTGCATCCTCACCAACTACGCGTTTTACAAGAAGCCCAAGGAAGCACTCGCATGGCTGGAACGGATGAAAGCAGAAGAGATACCAATCAAGTGAGTTCTAGTGAAATGGCTGTGAAGAGCAGGAACCGTCAAATCGTGTCCCTCCTGCAACTCGCAGAGCAGTCTTCCGACAGAGAATTGATACAGCAGCTCAACACGTTGATGAAGCAGGATGGAGTGGCGCTCAACCAGAAGGTGCGCAGCGAGCAGATTATGCTATGTACGTTGCGCCTAATCAATGGTGTTGTAGATGGATCCAACCACAATGAACGGGGCGTGATTGCGATTCTTCGTGAAATGGCGGCAACGGATCGCTTTCTGACGGATCCGTCAATGGTAGATGCCCTAAAGCAGTTCTGCATTTCGTTTGCGTTATGGTCACGCTTCATCCTAGGAATCCCTCCTGGGAATTCCACCCCTTCGCTGTCCGTCGCAACCTGTGCAGTGTTTGTCACGAACCCATCCGGAAAGAGGCGATTCAGCCGGTGGATCGTCAGCGCCTCCTCGCCAGCGTGGATTCGTTCTCGAGTTTGAGAATTCACTATCCTTCACTGTAGAATCGTCTTTTAAGCAGCAGAAGCAGTTCGATGCCTTCAAAGCGTTCCTGCAGACGACTGACAGCAATGTCATTCTCGATGGAGCGAACATCGGTTTTGCCAACGCCAACAACAAGGAAAACATGAAGAATGGAATCTACTTGAACGCGGGAAACATTGCCGCCATGGTGTCGCAATTCCAATCGCAGCAGCTTAAGCCGCTTGTCATTCTCCACTCCTATCACTTGCGCCACCTCAAGGGCCGCACAGAGCAGATGGCCATCCTGGATGTGCTTGTCAAACGGCAGTTTCATCCATAGCGTCTTCGTGCCGCCAAGCAGCTGTTCTTCGTGGAGAGCGGCTCGAACGACGACTGGTACTGGCTGTACGCCGCGCTGGAGAAGCCGGGTCGATGGGTTGGAGAGGGAGGCGGCGTGAAGGGTAGCTTGTGTCCAACGACCAGATGCGCGACCACCTGTTCCACGTGAAGGAGGAAGAGCAATTGTTCAGACAATTCCGGGAGGAGAGCCAAATCACGTACTTCATCCCTCCGACGCTTTCCTCCCCTTCGGCGGTTCGGCTGTTTTATCCTCTGCCATACTCGGTGTGCATTCAGGTAGAATGGAGGAGGAGGCTATGAGGATAGGAAACGCCTCGCGGCTTTCACATTCCCTTCGGGACGATAGAGAAGGCGAGTTTCCGTCTGAAGAAGTGGTATTGTCTGCGGAATCGCGTTGTTGCGCTATCCCGGTTTATGCCGAGGGTGTGATGTCTTTTCGTTCACGGGGACGTTGTTTCTTGCAAAGTCGTTGGCGAACACATTCTGCTTTCTAGCCAGCCTGCAGTTGCTGCGATCAAAGGAGCTGCACCGGAACTAAGGAGGAATGAATGATTCTGACGCCTTCCTCCCGATGGACGTTCTTGGTTCCATCGGCAACGAGCCGTTCAACGACCCGGTGATGAAGCGCGGCTCGTACTCGATTGCTGATTATTTGACCGAGAACTTGAGCGAGCTGTCCGATGAAGAGCTACTGCGGCAAATCGACTTCATCACCGAGGTGTTTGAGCAGGAGCAGGACACGATCCAGCTGGACACGAGTAGGAACATCCGTATTCTTCCGATTCTGGTGGAGCAAGTTCAAAAGAACCGGAGTGTCGAGGTGAATGTACATGTAGTGAATGTGGGTTTGGGATGATGCACTAGTTGCTCCACCTGTTTACGACGATGTGCAGCTACTCGGAGAAGTTTATCATCAAGCTGTGTCACATCGGTATCATAAACATTATCAAGAACTTTATGGACTCGGACAACACCTCCATACTGAAGGAGTCCATCACGTTGCTAAGTACGGTGGTTTGGTACTTTGTGGGCCAGTCGAAGCAGTACCCCAAGACAAAGCAGTTCGAAATTGAAATCCAGACGATCCTCCTGGAGGGCAGCTTCATTCCCCGCCTCCTTTCGCTCATCCTGGATGCCAACACACCGGACTCCGTCTTTGTCATCTGCCTGCACTGCTTCAGCCAGTACCCGCCCCAAATCAACCTCGCTTCCACGGACACGAAGCGCATTCTCTCCGTGCTCAGTCGAAAGCTCACGCTGACTGTTTTGTTGTGCGGCAGCTGTTACGGTTAGACGAATCACGATGTCATCATCCACATCTGCAAGGTGATCGGACGCCACTTTGTGATTGCCTCCCGTGTGATCGTATGTTTTTCTCATTCACCTCATTGCACAGTACCTGGTGTCCTCCTGCATGATCCCCCACATCATCGCGCTCCTGGGACATCACATGATTGACATCGTTTCGGAGGCGCTTCACGTCATCGGCTGCATGATTGCGCTGGAGCGCGACGACAGGGAGAATTTTGACTACACGGAGGTGGGAGAGGGATGATGGCGTGATTCGCAGTATGCGGTGGACTGCGGCGTGATCAAGTACCTGTGCAGTCTCCTCAAGCAGAAGTCCGTGTCCATCCTGAAAGAAGCCCTGTGGACGATTTCCAACATCATCGCCGGGAGCACGGAGCTGGTGACGACTGCGTGCAAACATAACTCCTAGATCGATTCGGTGATCAACAGCAACTGTATCACCCAGGTCATCGCAATGCTCGATTCGCCCGATTACGACAAGTTGAAGACGGAGGCGTACTGGGTGTTCATGAATGGCTGCACGTGCGGAAACGACCAGCAGATCGAGTACTTTGTCCAGAATGGGGTCATCCACATCCTAATGTCCCTATTGCGCAACGAGCAACAAAACCCCGAAGTCTTCGACGCGCTCGAGTGCATTGTGGTGGGCGTTTCGTCGGCCGTTTCATCGTAGAAAGCGGGAGACCGTTTGGCGGCAGCGGCCCAAGCAGTTCAGGCTGTTCAAGTTGTTCAAGCAGTCCAGGCAGTTCAAGCAGTTCAGGCGGTTCAGGCGGTCCAGGCGGGTTCCACGGGCTCCACAGGTTCCAATGGCTCCACGGGCTCCAATGGCTCCACGGGCTCCAATGGCTCCACAGGCTCCAATGGCTCCACAGGCTCCAATGGCTCTACGGGTTCCACAGGTTGCACCCCTCCCGCGGGGAAATCGGGCATTGGGCGGCCGATGAATCCGTACACGGCGCAGATGGACGTGGAGATTCTGCAGGAGCTGGCGAGTACGACGCAGGGCGTGTTCCAGAAGCGCGCGGAGGTGTTCTATCACAGCTACTTCTACCAGTGCGGCGTGTGCCACCGGTACTTCTAGTGGGCGTGAGAGGCGGGGGTGACGGGTAGTGTGGGGGACGTGCCGATGAAGTACTGCCAGGAGTGCGCGTTCCCCGTGTGCGAGGGCTGCGACTGCTCCGTGTACCACTTGGACTACCAGCTGGCGCACTGGGAGGAGGTGGTGGAAGAGATGGGGGGTGAGGCGTAGAGCGAGGAGAAGAAGAGCGAGACGAAGAAGAAGGGGCGGCGAAAGAAGAAGAGCTCGCAGGCGAAGCTGCCGGCGGAGAAGGAGGCGGTGCCCGAGGGCGTGCTGCAGCGGTTCAAGGAGCTGCTGGGTGCGTACCTGGAGGTGGGCGCGGGAGAAGGAGGTGAGGTGTAGGACTTGGATATGTTGAGGCTATCTTCTCTACTGTGGTGTGTTTGTTTGTCGTTGCATGTGCAGCGTGTCTTTGTGGAGCAGTCTTTCCTTTGAAGTGCAGTCTCTTTACGGAGCAAGGTGAATATGACTTGGAGTTGTGACGTCCTTCACAATCATGACACCTACCAACCATACACAGGACGGAAGGGAAAAGGAAACAACAAACACCCCAATTAGACCTCAAAAGTACACTTCATTGGAAGCAGGCGCCATCATGAGCTGGTTGAAGAACGCCTGCGTCTCGTCATTCACTGCGTGCAGCACGTCGTTCATCACCTGCGGCTGCTGCTTGTTGCACGCCTACGCCTCACACCACCTCCGCACACGCACGTTGAACGCCTGCTGCAGGAAGGCGACCTCGTCGATGATGGTGACCTCGTTGATCAGGTGGTCGTCGATCTCGGTGCAGTCGCCCTCCATGCAGCCCATCTCCTCCAGGTGCTTCAGGTCCATGTCGTCGAAGGCGTCGTCGGACATCACGTCGCAGTCCTCCGCGTAGCCCCAGTCGTTCTGCTTGAAGTTCTGCCCGTTCAGGCGGTCCATCAGGTCGTCGTAGTCCACGTCCTCGTCCTTCGCCTCCTCGCGCTGCTTCTTCAGCGGCTGCAGCTGCGCCATCAGCTGCAGGCACGTCATGAACAGCAGCGGCAGCTGCGCGCGGTACGACGCGGGCAGCGCCTCCAGCGGCACGGTGAACAGCGCGGCGAGCGACAGCAGCGCCAGGTGCGTGGCCAGGAAGCTCTCGTGCGCGTCCAGGTAGGTCACGAAGGAGTTCATGTACGCGTCCGCGTAGTTGACGCTCACCAGGAACGCCAGCGTCTGCTGCGGGCGCAGGATCAGCGCGGACTCCACGACCATCAGCGCGCGGCACTGGAGATGAGAGAAGCGATCAAGACTCACGATGCAGTCGCGCGCCTGCTCGAGGTAGAAGGCCTTGATGTCCTCCTCCTCATCCTCCGCCATCAGCTTGGCGATGTCCGCCTCCTTGGCCGCCACGAAGCGCTGCACGATCTCCACGGCGGGCTGCACGACGCTGTCCACCTTCTCTAGGCGTGAGGCGGTGAGGGGAATCACACTGTAGAGGTACTGGACGATGATCATGAGAATGCCCACGCCGTAGATCTGCTCCTGGTAGCCCAGCTCCGCGTCGAAGATGGACTCGTTCACGAAGTCGAAGAGCAGCTGCAGGTACGACTTGCCGTTGAAGCTGCGGTCCACGATGTCGCTGGAGCTATGCGTTAGAGGAATGAAAGGCACGCACTCAATGACGAGGTAGCAGTCGACGACGCAGAAGAAGGAGGAGATGTAGTCCATGGCGCTGTTCTGCACCAGCAGCAGCAGGTGCGGGAAGAGCTGCCAGATCACTACGCCTCAGCCGCGTGCACGAGCCGCACTGTCCTTGGTGGAGCCGCTGTTCTCGAAGTAGTTGACGATGGAGCGCACGATCATCATCGCGGCGTCGTAGAAGTCCACCTCCTGGTTGCCGAGCACCTCCATCACGCAGGGCATCACCTGCGCCACCACGGCGTCGTAGTACTGCGGCACGGCCACGGCGTTGATCACCAGCGAGGAGATGCACTCGATGGTGGTCATGGCCGTGAACATCGCCGTGTCGTTGTCGTTGTCCTTCTTGTACTCCTGGAAGGCCGCCATCAGCACCGCCAAAATCTCGCTGCTCAGCGGCAGCAGCTCGTTCTGGAACTTGTTGATGACCGTGTCGAAGGACTGCATGATCTCCTCCACCGCCACCTTCTGCAGCAGCGTGATGAACCGCTCCACCACGTGGCGGATGTGCGGCCGCACCAGGTTCATGCGCGACTCGTCGTTCAGGTACGACTGCAGCGAGATGGCCGCGCTCACGCACACGGGGAACTCGGGGTCGTCCAGGCAGCGGATCAGCGACGCCACCACGTTCTCCAGGTGCGTCGGGTCCAGGTCCAGCTTGCGGAACGACGAGTACAGGCGGCAGGCGCGCGCGCGCAGGAAGCCCAGCGGCGAGCTGAACTCGGGGTAGACGTAGTCGACGAGCACCTTCTCGACGTTGCCGCGGATGTTGTCCTTGCTGAGCAGGTTGCCGGAGAGCAGCTCCAGCGCGTACAGCATCCACTCCTTCGCCATGTAGTCGCGCTTGTCCGGCGCCGTGGCGTTGTAGCTAGGCGTGAGGCGGGGGGCGGGCGTGCACGTGTCGAAGGAGGCCATGAGGAAGTTGAGGAAGGGGTTCAGGATGTCGTTGGCGCGCACCTTGCTCAGGTACACGAGGAAGTCGCCCGCGTCGCTGCGCACGTTGGAGCAGTCGTAGTAGGTGTCGTAGACCTGGGTCACGAACTGGATGGGGTCCTCCACCCAGAGCGCGCGCTCCTCGGGCGTGATGGCCAGCGCCTTCGGGAACACGTCGTTGATGATGAAGTCCATGTGCGTCTTGATCGTGCGGTACAGGCGCGCCACGTCCACCACCGACTTCAGGAACACGAACAGCTGGATCGTCAGCTTCTGGTAGTAGAAGGCCGCCTGCGACTGAGCTCATTGCCGCGCGCCTACGTTCTTGTACTCGTTGAGCTGCGCGAACACCAGGTTCAGGATCTGCGGCGCGTACTCGTCCACCCAGCGGCACACGTCGGGGTTCTTCTTGTCCTTGATGCTACGCCTCAGCGCCGCGGCGCGCGCCCACCCCAGCAGGTTGCCGTTGATGCGCGCCAGGCAGGTCATCGCCCACTTCTTCACGTGCCACTCGGGCAGCGCCGCCTTCTCCACCACGCTCACGTCGGGGTTGGCGTTGTCGGGGCTGATGGGCGGCATCGTGATGAACTGCTACGCGTCAGGCTGCGCACGTGCGCTGACGCAGAGGATGGGGACCCAGGTGGCGAAGTTGTTGACCTCGAAGAAGGAGACCTCCAAGGAGGTCAGGTCCAGCGACGTGTAGTACGTCTTCACTATCAGGTTCAGCACCGTCAGCGACGCGTCCGTCGGCGTCTGCGCCTACGGAGAAGCCGCCGCGCCGCGCGTACCATGAACGCCTGCATCCACTGGAAGAACACGGGGAAGAAGTGCTTCGTCACCAGGTACACCGGCGTCTTGTCCGTGCGGTACTGGAAGCAGTGGAGGATGCTCTACGCGTCAGCGGCGGCGGAGGCGCGCACTCGGATCACGTACACCGCATTGTAGAAATGCTGGTCCTGCTGGCTGCTGATCGCGCTCTCGATCTGGCTGATCGCCTCCGGCCACTGGTTCGGGAAGTCGCACTACGCGTGAGCACGCTGCGCGGCACGTACTCTCGCGACCTCCTCCACGGCCACCGACAGGAGGCCCGTGACGAACACGTCCGTCTGCATGCACGTGACCTACGTCTCAGCGCCGGTGCGCACCCGTACGGGAATGAGGGTTTGCTTGAGGACGGCTTTGTCTTCCGCCGAGATGAGGTTGTTATTGTCTTCGTAGCAATTGCGCAGGCGATTCTTCAGAGCGATCGCAGCGCTCTACGCGTGAAATCGGCGCCCATTGCCCACCAGTTTAAGGCTGTGAGGAAACTGGTCATTTCCGAGGATGGAGAGCAGGCAGGGGAAGAAGCCAGGAGCCTGGGTCATCTGTTTGGTTACGCCTGGACGATGCGCGTACTTCCGCCAGAGCCTTCTCCGCATTTCTGCGGATGGTGTTGTCGTTGTTGTTTGTAGCGGTCAGCACGTTCACGAGTGTGTTCAGATCCATTCCTATTAAGTCGATGAGAGAGATGAATGGATAGAAGGCAGGGTGGTTGGCATTTTCCACTTACGCAATCCACGGACAACCGTTCAATCTGGATGAAAACTGCAGAACCATTCAGTGCGTGGCAAAATTCGGAACGATTTTGGGTTCTCTCGAAGGAAAGGGAGTGGGGAGGAATGGATTATGGGAATGGGGTGAGTGGGGTGTGAGGATGAGAATGGGAAGGGGAGTGGGATTGCCATCATGGTGCAGAGGGTGTCTTATGCTTCTTTGGCAGTGTTGTTAGGTACTTTGATGGAGTGATGTGGAAAGGATGGAGTTTGAGTAGAGTACTCCGTCTATTCTGCGAATAACGGTTATTTTGTTGTGTCAGCGGAGTCTCTTTTCTCCTCTTGAACCATTCAGAATTGGTTTTTGAGGAAGAGGAATATGGCTACTGTAGGTGCATGGTTTCTGTGTTGTGTGTGTGGTGTTTGCGTGGTGATGTGTGTGTGAGTTTTGGCACTCCCTGGAGTGATGGTGTGTATGAGTGGGTGTTGCTTGTTTTTGCATGTGTGATTTTCACAAATGGGAATTGCTTGTCTTCTGCGTGGATGCTTTTACACGAATGAGTGCTGCTTGTGGGTGCTTTTACACCAATGAACGTTGTTTATGAATGATCAACACAAATGAACGTTGTTTATGAATGATCAACACAATTGAACGTTGTTTATGAATGATCAACACAATTGAACACCGCTCACCCCATGCTAGACCACGAAGAAGATTGAATTCACGATTGATTGCTCTGTGCCTGTGAACGACAAGATTATGGAGGTGGAGTCCTTCGTCGAACTCTCTTTGCTCGCTTTATGAGTAGGAGAAGTTCTTGAAGGAGCACATCAAGGTGGAGAACAAGACGAACAATCTGGGCGATCTGATTGGGGTGTCCAGCAGCAACGACCGCATTAGTGTGGCGGTGTCTTGCGCCATGGCCAAGCGATATCTGAAGGTTTGCCTTGTTCTGGCGCGTGATTTGCTAGTACCTCACAAAGAAGTACCTGAAGAAGCAGCAGCTGCGCGACTATCTCCGCGTGGTGGCTTCTGGAAAAACGGGATATAAGGTGAGTGGTCCTTCTCCGCTCCAACGCGTAGCTTGTGTACTTCAACGTGTCGAAGGAGGAATGATGTGTTTGTTACAAAGCCTATACCACCAGTTCATCTTCTTCAGACTCTCGCGGACCTCACCCTCCTTCTCGAAGGCCGCCTTCAGCTCTGTCGTGTCGAAGTGCAACAGTGCTTGCCACTTCTCCTTTCTCACTCCGTTGAGTTCTGAGAGGAGATCATCGAGGGAGCGCTCCTGCATTTCCACCTTCTCTTCTTCGATGGGTTTCTCCGTTTCAACGGGCTTCTCCTCAGCGGGCTTCACCTCTTCAGCCGCCTCCTTAATTGGCTCCTCAACAGGCTCCTCAACCACCTCCTCCTCCTCATCGCGGTGGTCGAACAGCGCCTCGTTGACCTTCTGCTCGGTGTAGTCGTCCACGAAGAAGTAGAACTACGACTCACCCTCCCCCTCCTCGCCCACCTTCTTCGACTTGGTCTGGCGCTCCATGGTCGCCATCAGGTTCACGAACTCGTACACGCCCAGCCCCTCGCACTGCTCGCGCTGCTCGCGCTTCAGCACGTCCATCAGCTTCTCCACCTTCACGGCGCGGTCCTCGCCGCTGAACAGCTTGTTGGCGAAGTTGGGCACGAACGCGCTCGCGTAGTACGTCTCCTTCGTCTTCTCCTCCATCTCCGCCACCACCGCCTCCACCTTCTCCATCGGGATCAGGAAGCTGCCGTCTACGCCTCACGCGCCCTCGCCGCCCGCACTCTTGCGCACGCGCTCCGCATCGAACAGGCGCGAGGCCGTCTGCGCCATGAACTCGGTGCTGGGCGACACGCCGAAGAAGCGCTCTCCCTACGCGTGAGATGAGGATGGTGAGAGGACGATGATGAAGATGTTGAACATGTTCTCCTGCTTGCTGAACTCCGAGAACATCTCCACCAGGTTCGACTCCGTCAGCGGCGCCTGCGCGTCCACGTCGATGCCCAGCGTGGTGAACCACTACGCGATGAGGCGTAACGATGAGGACGACGCGGCCAAAGAAGTCCAGGGCGTCTCCCATGGTCTTGAAGTCCTTGGGGTTGTCTATACGTAAATGATGAGATGGAACACTCACTGTGAATGATGGCGTAGATGAGACGGTCGCAGTAGGCGTTGAACATGAAGTTGTCGTACTACACATTACATCTGACTAATTCACGGACCTTGGACTCCAGATTCTTGGGCATCAGGTACAGCGTCTCGAAGAGATTGCTTCCATTATCGCCCTTCACCTTGCTGATGCAGGCAAGATGGTCGTTGTTCGTGTGGTAGCGGTAGAGACCGCCGACACCCACCAGCACCACAGCCGATCCAATCACCCACTTCTTCGCCTTTCCACTCTACCATCAACACGAATAGAAACCGAGTACCTTCTTTGCGGGCTTGGGAGCGGCAGATTTGGGAGCCTTGGGGGCCTTGGGAGCCGCGGGCTTACCGACAGGCTTTTGCACGCTCTCCGGCTTGGGAGCAACCTTGGGGGCCGCAGCCTTGGCAGCATTCACGGAATCGGCAACAGACGCTTTCGGATCCGCCTTCACCTCCGTGGTGAAGAAACGCTACGAATGAAATGACAAATGAAAAGCGAACGCGAAGCTGTCTTGCAGACTGTCTGAAACATGGCTTTACAAGTCGCTGCATTGTCTATGAGGATGAGGGGAAGTGGCTTGGGTTCACCTACAATTCGTTCTACTTGGATTTTGCTTTCTTTCCAAAGAGAGAGGAGTCTCCACAAATCGGACCCTTTTTTCTATTCTCGCGTATTCCCTTGTGCAGGTCCGTGCACGAAGAAATGGGAGTTCCATAACATCGAAGGTGAGTGCTATCGCTTGATTTGGCCTCGTTTGCATTGAATGCCACTGATTGGTGCACGATCACGACGTCGGTAAGGTAGTATCACAATGCTGTATTCCTGAAGGAATCAGATTCCGTAGTGCACCACTGCTTTTTCAGTATTGGTTAAGGCTTGCTATGGTTACGCACTGATATCCTGTCAATCGACTCGATATTGTAGGCTCTTGTGTCTGTGAGGTTCTTATGGTCGTAGGTGTGACATCGTGACTAGGGAAATTCCCCGGACTGAAATGGCAGAAAGTGCCGCTCCGAAAGGAGTACTAGCGGTCATTGATTCAAGGCGAAGATAGGATGAGTCTACGTTTTGGTGGCTGTGAATTGGTCGTTATCAAAGATATGCAGGCAACCTTCTGATGACTTCGTTACGTCAGAGGGCGAACAGAATGGGGCTTACTCTAACCAATACTCTACGAGGATGTTTGTTGTTATGAAGGGTGTTTTTTCGTTAAGGGGGTGTGCTATTTTCACATGGTGAGGTTAATGGCTTATGCTCTTTGGGAAGTGATTGCATCCATCACGAGTGTTAATGAATACAATCACCGTGTTTCAATACTCACAACAGTTTCAACAACCCCAGTCACTACTGCCTTAAGCAGTCACTCACAACAGTTTCAACAACCCCAGTCACTACTGCCTTAAGCAGTCACTCACGACTATGTCAAAGCGCACAACGACTATTTCCAACACTCATACTCACATAAAACCCTTAAACATATTCGGATTGATGTTCATTCCCTTCATCATCGACATCATGTTCTGCATGCCGCCCATCTGCTTCAGCATCTGAGGGTTCATCGCTCCCTGCAGTTGCTTCATCACCCTACTTGTCACACATGCATAAAAGCACTACGCCTGCGGGTTTCTCTTCATCTGCTGCATCATCTTCTCATCTACCCCTCAGCGCCCCACTCAAGCCTCACCGTTCATCAGCGGCGACTTGCCGATCTTGCCGATCATTCCTTCCATCGACTTGTACATCTGCATGAAGGCCGCGCCCTCTTCCGGCTTCAGCCCCGCGCCGATGCACGCGCGCCTCAACCGCTTGTCCGTGAACTCCACCTCTGTCCATCAGACCTCTCCTCCACGCCCACCGCCGTCCAGCTCGGCGTCGGTCATGGAGTTCATCAGCGTCATCATGCGCTTTATGCTCTCGGCGCCCTCCTTGCCCGCGCCCTGCGGCACCATGTTCTGCAGGCCGGGGATCATGGACACCATGCGGTCCAGCGAGCCCATCTTCGTGATCGCCTGCAGCTGCTCGCCGAAGTCGCGCATCGTCAGCTTGCCCTTCTGGATGTGCTTCGCCACGTCGTCCTTCACCTTCAGCGCGCCGCCCTCCTTCAGCTCGCGCACCAGCCCCTTCATGTCGCCCATGCCCAGCAGGCGGCTCACGAAGCTGTCCGCTGCGAACGGCTCCAGGTCGTCGAAGCCTTCTCCCGAACCTGCGCCTCACGCCCCTCTGCCACGCCCACCCGTGAAGATGATCGGCGCGCCCGTGGCCGCCACGGCCGAGATGGCGCCGCCTCCCTTGGCGTTACCGTCTAGCTTGGTGATGATGACGCTGCCGATGGACACCGCGCTCTTGAAGGCGCTGGCCTGATCGTATGCCGCCTGACCGATCGTGGAGTCCAGCACGAACACGATGTCGTCGGGATGCACGCGCGCCGCCACCTGCTTCATCTCCTCGAAAAGACCCTCCTCCTGCTTGTGGCGACCGGAGGTATCCACGATGATGATCTCGAATTTCTCCTTGCGGAATTGCTCCACACCCTGCTCGGCAATCACCACGGGATCCGCCTCGGTGTAGGAACCGTAGAAGGGCACCTTCACCTTCACGGCGTTCTGCTTCAGCTGATCAAAGGCACCCGCTCGGAAGGTATCGGCGCAGACCATGCACGTCTTCCATCCCTTTCTTTTGTAATAGGCGGCAAACTTTCCGATGGTCGTGGTTTTACCCGAACCCTACCCGTAAGGCCAAAATCACACAGCCACCTGCAAACCAACGAACATGATCACGTTACTCTTTCCCTTGACGGGCTTGAACGGCTGCACGTCCACGGGGGACAGCATGTTCACCAGCTCTTCATACACGATGCGCTGGATCACTTTCCGCTTGTTGATTCCGGAGGCAGCGAACTCGACCTGAATACGGTTGTTGATCGTCGTCCGGAGGTTCATGACCAGCTTCATATTCACATCCGACTACAGGTCAGGGGAAACAGATGGGCGTACATGGAGCAGCGCGTTTGTGATATCTTTGATGATGCTGGCAACGACTGCGTCATCGATGACGGTCGTCGTCTGCAGCTTCGCTAAGGCGTTTGTCAGTCCTTTTCCAAGCTCGGCTAACACCATATTGTTCTTCCTGTATTTGTTTCTGTCTCGAAACAGCAACATGAACAACAATCGCGGGAATTCAGGCTTGTTGAAACAAACACCCAACTCATCGTCTTTTCTTCTTCTCATAGCGGAGGGAGGAATCGAACGAAATCTTCCCGGACATGCGCTTCATCCGAAGAATCGCCATTCTCTTCATGCGTCTCTCCTTCGCCGCCTTCGCCTTCTGCAAGAACACCTTGTGCAGGAAGGAACTCAGCACGGAGGGTTCCTCCGTAGTAGGGGTGACTTGGTTGTTGAAGGGGGAGGAGTGCGTGCTCAGAAGAGGAGAGGAGTGCGTGCTCAGAAGAGGAGAGGAGTACGTGCTCAGCAGAGAGGAGTGCGTGCTGACCACCGGAGAGGACTCCATACTGGTCAGCGTGGAAGACGAGACCTCGAAGAGAGGAGAAGACTGCAACTCGAAGAGCGGAGACGATTGAGCATCGAGAGACTGCGACACATCATAGCTGTTGTACTGCGATGCATCGGACAGCGTGCTCGTGAGCGATTCGCTAGTGGAGTCGCTATTCTCATTTCGGAAGAGGTTGTCTTCCTCTCCGTCAAACGGAAGCAGCAGTTCGGGAACGATTCCGAAACCAACACTTTGGTCTTCAGCGCGTTGCTGAAGACCGCCAACGCTAGGTAGGCGGCCATTTATCTTCTGAGTCGAAGACATACCCCGGCCACCCTGTATCCTGAGCGGCCGGCAGTGCTTCGTAGAAGGAGTGAGTAACAGCAGCGTCAGAATCAGAGTCGTTCATCTTGTACAGCATTGTATGTTAGAAAAGAGGCTAAACAGAAAAAAAGTGCGAAGCAGAGGTGTGGAATGTGGTCATTTGAAGTGAATTCTATTTTGCTGTATGAATCTCGACTCCCAACAGTCCTGATTCGGCAGTGCAGCAAGAGTTTTCTCTGAAAATTCTTGATAAAGGCATGGTTCTTGGCTGTTCCTAGTCAAAACAAGCACAGATGGAGAGAAGGATGATGCTGAGACAGAGGGGAGATGAATTCGTTAATCATGAATCCATCGCACTTCATGAAATGCTCGTCTATTTACTTTGTTGGCTTATGGGGTTGATCGTGGGATTGGTCCGATTATACTTCCCGTAGTTATCGGGATTGAGAGTTCCAGTAGGGTTGTTCAGAGAGTTCATAAATTCTATGGATTTCATTCTGTGCAAGGGTAATATGCAGCTGGTTCCAAACGATATGGATGGATGATCCACATGAGTGACGAATCTGATCATTCAGGTGAGTGAACTGTTTTACTTGGTGCACTGTCACAAGAGAAACGGTTCCCGAGCGGGAATTGCAGTTCATGGACGAATCGAACCAACTGCATAACATTATGCACATTACAATATCAAACAGTAGTTACCCGTTTTAATCTCCAGGACATAGATCTTGATCACCTCCGACAATGACACTAAACACATCAAATAACCTGAGCACTACATCACACTGCACACCTATACACGCCACATAACCGATTGCAACCCATAGAAACAGTAGTAACTCTAAAACACCGAATAGTCTCCCATGCACGCAAAGTGATGGAGGGAGGGGATAATCAAGAACAGTGATCATGCGTTCTCTTTCATGATGAAAACAGCGTGCTTCCATGCAGTCCATGTGTGATTCAAACAAAGAGCCATCACCCAATCCATCGCCCTCTCGTGGAGGAAATGGACTCCACAATCTCCTTCATGGAAGACGCGCATTCGAAGAAATCAACTCTTTTCGACGCGGTGGCATCTCTATTCAAGAGCAAACGGCTACTGATCATCCAGGTGATCTCGATGTTCACCTTCTTTGCTTCCGCCCTTGCTGCGTGGAAAATGCTGAGCTACACGCTGGATACGGCCACTCCCGTTGTCGTGATCCTCACGTAGTCTGTTCTTTGCTTCCTTCCCGTCCTAGTGGATCCATGCTTCCCGAGTATCGACGTGGTGACGTTCTCCTGATCGACAACCGTTTCCATGCGATTCAGATTGCCGACATTGTGGTCTACAACATTCCCGGAAGAAACATTCCCATTGTTCACCGCGTGCATGTCATACACAATCCGTATTTGCTATGATGAACGTGTGACTGCTAGAGGAACGGAGGAGGAATCGCGCTTCCTGACGAAGGGAGACAACAACCAGGTTCACGACCAGCAACTGTACCAACAGGGTTCCCTTCTATTGTGTCTTCTCACGATGTAGGCCAATACTTCCTGAATCGCGATAACATTTATGGATCGAGCATTGCGTACGCTCCCTTCTTCGGCATGTTCACGATCTGGACGACCGACTATCCCTGGTTGCGTTATCTCATTTTGGGTGTTATGGGCTTATTCATTCTTACGGGAAAGGAATAGTGTGTTTTGTTTTGTTTTTGCTACACCTAATCGTCATTGTGATGAGCTGTTCATGAAGTGTTCCTGTTGTGTTGAGGGTTTCCTTTATTCACTTTCTGAAGCAGGGTGATATCAAGATGACTTTGACGCGAGGCACTTCCTTTATTTCAATGATTGCACTTTCTCAATGCCGACGATTGCACTTCCTTTATTTCGACGATTGCACTTCCTTTATTTCGACGATTGCCCTATCGTTCCTCCTCGTCAAACTACAAATCCCTTGGTTCTACTTTGAAGCAAAATGCTCGTTGACAGAAAGGACACCCTTATGGTTTACCGCCAGCT
>ERZ827156.1005-NODE-1005-length-36535-cov-13.337555_pt1 | contig 36535 bp, 38 predicted proteins | sample MGYA00519919_ERZ827156 | MGnify/ENA primary metagenome ERZ827156 (study PRJEB31778, sample SAMEA3449269) | human gut metagenome | biome: human gut; feature: human-associated habitat; material: faeces | place: United Kingdom | collected 2010/2012 ...
GAGCATAGCGAGGTTTTTTGTGAAGCTGCGCTTCACAAAAAATGTGGCGTGTTTTGAAGCGTGCAAAAAAGTCACAGGACTTTTTTGACACGCTGAAAAGAGACCCGAACGGGTCTCTTTATATCTTGCTTTCGCCTATGACGGTGATACCGTGGGCTTTTAAAAGCTCGGCGGTCACGCCGTCGCCGGGGACGAGCGTTCCGCTGAAGGTGCCGTCATAGACAGTTCCACAGCCGCAGGACGGGCTGTTTTCTTTTAATATCGCAGTCTTTATATCAAAAAACTGCGCAAGCCGGAGCGCCGCCTCGGCACCTCTTTGAAACTCAGCCGTGACATTCCTGCCGGTTTTCGAGACGACACCGCCGTCGAGCCGCTCGGACGGCGCTCTCGGAGTTGTTAAGCCGCCGTAGGCTTCGGGACATACGGGGATAAGCTCGTACTCTGTCTTGAGTCTTGCGAGTTTCTCGTCCGGCAGGCGGTTATTGCCGCCGTCATACTTGCAGTCAACGCCCAAAAGGCAGGCGGAAATCAAAGCTCTTTTCCTCATCGCCGTCTGAGCCCCAATACCGCACCGCAGATGCCGCCGATTATATGTGTAAGCTGCGAAATGTTGTCGCTGAGCATGACGCCGTCGACTATCTCGTTGCCGAGGTAGAGCACCAGCACGAGAATGAGCGTGATGGGAATGCAGCCGTCACGCATACCGGCGAGCGACGCCATGACTATCATCATGAACACGATGCCCGATGCGCCTAAGAGCATTGTTCCCGGGAACAGGAACCAATGTACCAGTCCCGACACGAGCGCCGTGATGATTATTGCGCTTAGAAGATTTCTGCTGCCGTACTTTTCTTCAAGGCTCGGGCCGACGACGAGTATCATCATCATGTTGGCTATGTAATGGCTGTAGTCCGAGTGCCCGAGCACATGGAGGATAAATCTCGGGTAAGTGAGGATATCGGTGAGTGAGGAATGCCACACGCTGAACAGGTATTTTGTCGTCCAGCCGTCGGTGACCTTGCCTAAGATCAGTGCGCCGAGCGATATGAGCGCAAAGGTCAGCACCACCGGCGAGTTATATTGCAGTCTGAACAGTCGTTTCATTTAAGGCTCTCCAGTGCGCTTTCGTAATAGCCCTTGGTGCGCTCGTCAAAGCAGACCATGCGCACACGCTCGATCTCCGGATGCTCGAACAGGTACTCGGCAATGGCCTTAATGGCGATATCCGATGCCTTGTCAAGCGGAAAGTGATACACGCCCGTGGAGATGGACGGGAAGTCCACCGTCTTGCAGCCGTTTTCGCTTGCAAGCTCCAAGCAGGAGCGGTAGCACGAGCGCAGAAGCTCCGCCTCGCCGTGGCTGCCGCCGTGCCACACGGGGCCGGGGGTGTGGATAACGAACTTTGCGGGAAGCTTGTAGCCCTTGGTTATCTTCGCCTCGCCCGTTTTGCAGCCGCCGAGCGTGCGGCACTCGGCCAGAAGCTCGGGGCCTGCGGCCCTGTGGATAGCGCCGTCAACTCCGCCGCCGCCGAGAAGCGAACAGTTTGCGGCGTTACAGATGGCATCGACCGCCTGCTTTGTGATATCACCCTTGATTATCTCGATTTTGTCCTTCATTTAAAGCTCCTCAATGTCCTTAATAAGCTTGTCCGCAGCTGCATCCGTGGTCGCCCAGCTCGTGCAGAAGCGGGTCACCGTGCCGCCGGGTACCTTGCTCTGAACGGAGAACGAGTAGTTTTCCGAAAGCTTTTTTATCTGCTCATCGCTTAAAACGGGGAAAATTTGATTTGTCGGCGAGTCGTAGTAAAGCTCGATACCTTTTTTCTTGAATGCGTCTGCTATCTTCTGCGCCAAGCGCACCTCGTTTCTGCCGACCTCGTAGTATGAGCCGTCGGAGAAAAGCTCGTCAAACTGAAGCCCGAGCAGTCTGCCCTTGGCGAGCATGCCGCCGTGCTGCTTGATAATATAGCGGAAGTCCTTTTTGAGTGCATCGTTTTGGATAACGACCGCCTCACCGAAGAGCGTTCCGTGCTTCGTGCCGCCAATGTAGAACACATCGCACGCTCGTGCAAGGTCGGGTAATTTCGGTGTGCCCCCGCAGGCGAGTGCACAGGCAAGCCTTGCGCCGTCAACATACAGCAAAATTCCAAGCCTGCGGCAGACTGCCGACAGCTCCTCAAGCTCGGGGAGCGTATACACCGTGCCGGTCTCGGTCGGCTGGGAGATATACACCATCGCAGGCTGGACGATGTGCTCAAACGATTCGTCGGCACGGTGGCGCAGGACATAGTCCTCGACCTGTTTGGCATTTATCTTGCCGTCTTGGCTGTCCAGTGTTATGACCTTGTGGCCTGTTGCCTCGATAGCGCCCGTCTCGTGCGCTTCTATATGCGCAGTCTCGGCTGCAAGCACGCCCTGATGCGGGCGGAGGGCAGCGGCTATGACGGTCATGTTAGTCTGCGTGCCGCCTACGAGGAAGTGAATGTCGGCATCGGGAGCGGCGCACTCCTTTTTAATAAGCTCACGGGCGGCTTCGCAGTAGGGATCGCAGCCGTAGCCTGCAGTCTGCTCGAAATTCGTACTCATAAGGCGGTACATTATCTGCGGCAGAGCGCCCTCTAGGTAATCGCTTTCAAACCTTATCATGACTTTCTCACCTCTACCTTGACCTTGTCATCGGAAGCCGAGAGCCTGATGCGTGCAACATTTTCGCCCCTGCGCTCGATGACCTTCTCGGCTATCGCATCCTCGACATCCTTCTGTATCGTTCTGCGCAGATTGCGTGCGCCGTAGGTGACCGAGTAGCTGTGCTTTACAAGGTAATCAACAAGCGTATCGTTCCAGCTGAGCGTAATGCCCCGCTCGGCAATAGCGTCCTTGACCTCGGTGAGCATGAGCTCAGCGATGGAGCGGAAATTCTCCTCGGTGAGCTGGTTAAAGTAGACTATCTCATCGACACGGTTTATAAACTCGGGGCGTAGGAACTCGTTGAGCGCCTTGAGCGCACGCTCCCTGCCCATGTCGTTCAGGCTGCCGCCGAAGCCGAGCGAGCCGCTTTTTGTGTTGCTGCCGGCATTGGTGGTCATGATGATGACGGTGTTTTCAAAGTTGACCGTTCTGCCCTGCGCATCGGTTATCCTGCCGTCGTCGAGTATCTGCAAAAGGATGTTCAAAACATCGGGATGCGCCTTTTCTATCTCGTCAAAGAGGACGACCGAATACGGCTTGCGGCGTATCTTCTCGGTGAGTTGGCCTGCCTCGTCATAGCCGACATAGCCCGGGGGCGAGCCGATGATCCTCGAAACGGAGAACTTCTCCATAAACTCGGACATATCGAGCCTTATAAGCGACTCGGGACTGTCAAAAAGGTCGGCCGCAAGGCGCTTTACAAGCTCGGTCTTACCGACACCGGTGCCGCCGACAAATATAAAGCTCGTCGGCTTGCGCTTTGCCTTTAAGCCTATGCGGCTGCGCTTGATTGCGGCGCAAACGGCATCGACTGCCTCGTCCTGACCGACGATGTGCGCACGCAGTCTGTCGCCAAGCTCGGCAAGACGCTCAAACTCATCCTCACGGATCGAGGATGCCGGTATCTTCGTCCAAAGCTCGATTATGCGGGCAAGGTTATCCATCGTAAGCTCGGGCTTGCCCTCAAGCTCTAGCGAGGTTATCTCCTGCTCACGCTGCATCTCCTTGCTGCGAAGCTCCGCTATGCGCTCATAGCGCTTGTCGAGCACCTCGTCGGTGAGCTCGCCGCCGTCGGGTGCGTCCGCGCTCATGAGAGCTTCACGCTCAAAGCGCAGATCGTCAAGATCCTTTCTCGCCTCGGCAAGGCGGATTATATTCTTATCCTTGAGGTTAACATCCGAGCTTGCCTCGTCAATGAGGTCTATAGCCTTATCCGGCAGGAAACGGTCGGTTATATAGCGCTCGGAAAGTTTCACGGCCTCGGCGCACATCTCGTCGGAAATGGTGATGCCGTGGTAGTCCTCGTAATAGTGCTTTATGCCCTTTAGTATCTCGATGCTGTCGGATATAGACGGCTCGTTTATAGTCACGGGCTGGAAGCGGCGCTCAAGCGCCGTGTCCTTTTCGATGTGCTTGCGGTACTCGGCAAAGGTAGTCGCACCGATGACCTGTATCTCGCCTCTTGACAGGGCGGGCTTGAGGATATTTGCCGCATTCATGCTGCCCTCGGCATCGCCTGCGCCGACGATGTTGTGCACCTCGTCGATGACGAGGATGACATTGCCCTGCTTGCGAATTTCCTCAATGAGCCCCTTCATGCGGCTTTCAAACTGACCTCTGAACTGCGTGCCCGCAACCAGTGCGGTAAGGTCAAGCAGGTATACCTCCTTGTTGCGCAGCTTATACGGCACTTTGTCCATTGCTATGCGCTGGGCAAGACCCTCGGCAACGGCAGTCTTGCCGACGCCGGGCTCGCCGATAAGGCAGGGATTATTCTTCTGACGGCGGTTGAGTATCTGAATTACCCGCTCAAGCTCCTCCTCACGGCCGATCATATTATCGAGCTTGCCCGCCCTTGCACGGTCGGTGAGGTTGATGCAGTAGTTATCCAAAAACTTTTTCTTCGCCGGTCGGCCGCCCTCGGGCTTATCCTTGGGTGCTTCCGCACCGCCCTCGGCTGTATTGTTGGCGTTTTGGCCGTTCTGACCGCCGAAAAGGCGGTTTAAAAACGGGAATGTAGCGGTCTTGCCGTCATCATCCGAGTCCTCGGAAGTGCCGTCAATGTCCATAAGGCTCTCAACGCCGTTGAGGGCGTTCATCATGTCGCCGCTCAGGCTGTCAAGATCCTCGTCGGAAATGCCCATCTTCTCCATCATTTCGTCAACGGGCTTTATATGCAGTTCACGGGCGCACTTGAGGCAAAGTCCTTCGTTTTTCGTCTCGTTGCCCTCCATTTTCGTGATAAACACGACGGCCACATTTTTACCGCAGCGTGAACACATTTTAACTTGCATAGTTGTACCCCCTTTTAAGGTCGTAAATGCTTATATGATCTTACTTAATATCGGTCGATTTGACCTCCGTGCCGGATATGAGCACGGCATCGCTTGACCTGAGAAGTGCCGTCTGTGCGCCGGTCTGCTCCGCTTCAAGCTCAAGGCCCAAGCTATCGTCATAGCACAGCAGCTTATTCTGCGTAAGGCAAAGGAGTTTGCCGTTTGAGAAGTCGAAGGTCTCTATCTCCGCACCGGGCTTGGCCGTGCCGACAAGGTTTGCGGAGCTGTCGATGCTGACGAGTGTTCCCGCCCCGCCGTAGCTGTGCGCTCGCAGCTCCAAAACGATGTTATCGCCGCAGACAGCAAACATGTCCAAGAAGTTGCCGTCAAAGGAATATTCACCCTCGGCTTTGCCGGTATCGGAGCAGAGATATAGCCTATCCGAAGCTATGCAGCACACTCTTTCGCCCAGCCAGCAGATATCGTTGAAAACCGCCTGATCGGCTGCAAACGAGCCTTGCTCATCGGTGCTGTCGAGCTTAAAAAGCTTGACGACGCTGCCGTTTTCGCCCGAGACGAGCACCGCAAGCCGCTCCCCGTCCGGCGATACCGCCGCCTTGACGACCCAATTATCGGCCGAGAGCCACTTGTACGCCTCGGTCTTATCCGCAGCGTACACGGTGACGGAGCCTTTATAGCCCGCTTCCTCGGTGCACAGCGCCAAATGGCCGCTTCGGCTGAGGTCGGCGGAGATTATATTGTTTTTTGCATCGAGCGCAGAGCCGTCAAGGTACACAAGCTTCGTTCCGCCGATATCGTACACGACCGCATTATCTGCGTTTTCGCACACGGCGGGATATTTAAAGTTGCAGGACTTATCGACCACCGCTTCGCCCTTTGCGTCAAATACTCTGACGCTCGTGGTGGTTGCCGTCATGAGGCTGTCGCCGACGGCGGCGTAGCACTGGTGCGCTCCCGTCCCGATATAAAAGCTTTCGATCGGCTTTTCGGCCGTGCAGCCGGTCATGGCAATACTCAGTGCCAGTACGGCGGCAATAGTCAGTTTCTTCATCGTTAGTCCTTTATCATCATTTGTCCGGCAGGGCCGTCATACCAAACACGGTTCAGGTACAGTCCCTGCGGCGGCATGGTAGGTCCGGTGAGCCTGCGATCGCCGATCTCAAGCAGGTGCGGGATATCCTCGGGTAAAATTTTGCCGTAGGATGCGTAGACCATCGTGCCGACCATGGCACGGCACATGTTGTACAAAAATCCGTCGGCGCAGATGGATACCGTTATGAGGTTGCCCTTCTTTTCCGCCCTGCACCAATAGACGGTGCGAACGGTGGTCTTAGTCTCCGTGCCGAGCGAGCGCACGGCCGCAAAATCATGCGTGCCCTCAAAGGCCTTGGCCGCCCGCTTCATGAGCTCGATATCAAGGCTCGACGGGTAAAAGCAGGCTCGCTTTTCCAAGAACGGATCTCGGATATTGCTGTTATAGATTTTATAGATGTACTCCTTTTTTATGCAGGAGGAAATGGCGTTGAACTCGTCCGAAACCTCGACGGCATCGAGCACCGCAATGTCGTCCGGCAGGCGGGAGTTTGCCGCCAGCGCAAAGCGGTCGATGGGTATGCGGCAGTCGGTGCGGAAGTTTGCGCAGTAGTTTAATGCATGCACACCGGCATCCGTGCGTCCGCAGCCGGTGACCTTGACCGGATGCCCGCAAATTTTACTCAGCGCCTCCTGCACCGTTTGGCACACGGAGATCTCTGTTTTCTGCACCTGCCAGCCGTGGTATCTGCTGCCGTCATATCTGATTTTCAGGGCGATATTTCTCATAGCTTACAGTCCGAATTTCTTCAATACGAATATGACCGCCAAAAACGCAGCGCCAAGGAAGAGTGCCAAAAAGTCGACGCCCTGCATCCTGAGTGTTTTCATTCTCGTTCTGCCCTTGCCGCCGTGGTAGCAGCGGCTTTCCATGGCAACGGCAAGCTCGTCTGCCCTGCGGAAGGACGAGACAAACAGCGGCACGAGTATCGGCAGCAGCGCCTTTGCCCTTTGCATGAGATTGCCGGTCTCAAAGTCTGCGCCTCTTGCCTTTTGAGCGGACATTATCTTGTCCGTCTCCTCGATGAGCGTCGGGATAAAGCGCAGCGCCATGCTCATCATCATGCTCATCTCGTGCACGGGCACTTTGATTTTCTTCAAGGGATTGAGCAGTATCTCAAGGCCGTCGGTGAGTGCGATGGGGCTCGTGGTGTAGGTCAGAAGGAAGGTTCCGACTATGAGGAGGATTATCCTCACAGACATCATGACCGCCTTGGCGATGCCCTCCCAAGTGATTATCCAGCCCTCGATTATGGGCGTGCCCTTGGTGTAGAAAATGTTTAAAAGCGCCGTCAGGATGATGATGAATATAACGGGCTTCAGACCCTTGAATGCCGCAGCGGGGCGAATTTTCGACACCGCCATGCACAGCCCCGTGATGACAACGACAAATACATAGCTCCACCAGCCGACGGCGTTAAAAAGCCCCACGATGTAGACGATGACGAGCAAAAGCTTCGTTCTCGGGTCCAAGCGATGGGCGACGGTGTCGCCGGGGAAATACTGGCCTAAGGTTATGTCTTTAAGCATCACTCACCCCTCCTTTTAAGCGCCACGAGGGCTTTTTCAAGCTGCTCATTGGTGTAGATGGAGTTCGGAAGCCTTAGGCCGAGCTTTTTAAGCTCCATGGCAAGCTCCGTTGCCGCCGGAACGGCAAGACCGATGCTCCGCAGCTCCTCGGGCTGCGAGAACACCTCCTCGGGCGTGCCGTCAAAGCGGATAGCGCCGTGGTTAAACACCACAAGGCGGTCGGCAAGGCGTGCGACATCGTCCATGCTGTGGCTCACGATGATGACCGTCGAGCCGGTCTGCGTGCGGTAGTCGCAGATGTTGCGCAGTATCTGCTCGCAGCCTGCGGGATCTAGTCCCGCCGTCGGCTCGTCGAGAATGAGAACGCCCGGGCGCATGGCGATAACGCCCGCAATGGCGACCCTGCGCTTCTGGCCGCCGGAAAGCTCGAGCGGCGACTTTTCAAACTGCTCGTCCGGCACGCCGACAAAGTGCGCCGCTTCACGCACACGCTCGTCTATCTCCGCCTCGCTCAGTCCCATATTCTTGGGACCGAAGGCGATATCGGCATACACCGTCTCCTCAAAAAGCTGATACTCCGGGTACTGGAACACGAGCCCGACCTTATGGCGGACATTTTTAGCCGTCATTTTATCGGCGTTTATGTCCTCGCCGTCGACCGTGACCGTGCCGGATGTCGGCTTGAGCAGAGCATTCAGGTGCTGGATAAATGTCGACTTACCCGAGCCCGTGTGACCGATAAGTCCCACAAACTGTCCGTGCGGTATCTCAATATTTATATCGTCTATTGCGACCTTTTCAAAGGGCGTGCCTGCGCTGTAAACATGACGCAGGGCGCTCACCTTAATATCTGACATGGTTCGTTATCCTATTTCCTTTGCGATTTGTTCTGCGCAATCGACAATGCCGAGCGCCGTCAGAGGCAAATTGAAGCCTTCCTTATTGAGCCGCCACATGAGCTCCGTCGTCGCCGGAACGGCAAGTCCCTCGCTGTGCATGAGCTCGACCTGCGAGAACACATCCTGCGGCGTTCCGTCGGCGACAACATCGCCGTTTGACATGACGATGAGCCTGTCGGCATCTATGCACTCGGACATATGATGCGTTATCAATACGATAGTTATCCCCTTTTCACGGCAAAGCTTCGTGACGGTGTCGATGACCTCACGGCGACCCTTTGGGTCGAGCATGGCGGTCGGCTCGTCGAGAACAATGACCTCCGGCTGCATGGCGATAACACCCGCTATAGCGACACGCTGCTTCTGTCCGCCGGACAAAAGGTGCGGCGCATGGAGCCTGAATTCGTACATATCAACGGCCTTGAGTGCATTGTCCACCCGCTCCCGAATTTCCGCCGGTTCAACGCCTAAATTCTCCGGTGCAAAGGCCACATCGTCCTCAACGACATTTGCGACTATCTGATTATCGGGGTTTTGGAACACCATCCCCACTGTGCTGCGAATTTTCAGCAAATTATTCTCATCGGCGGTGTCGATACCGTCGATCAGCACCTTGCCCTCGGTAGGCAGCAATATGGCATTCAGGTGCTTTGCAAGCGTCGACTTGCCCGAGCCGTTGTGCCCGAGCACGGCGACAAAGCTGCCCCGCTCAATTTTCAAGCTCACACCCTTGAGGCTCTCGGCATCGTCGCCCGGGTAGGTGTAATGCAGGTTTTCTATTTTTATAACTGAACTCATTTATTATTTCTCCCAGCGGCAGGTCGCTCCGCAAGGCAGGACAAGACCGCTGTCGGTCACGGGAAGTCCCAGCTCACGGCTGTCGGAATGACCGCCGAATTTCTTTGTAAAAATACTCTCGGTGACATAGGAAAGGACCGATGCCGATAACCCCGTTGTATACGAATTAATGATGACAAACAGCGGATCGTCGGACAAAACGCCTGCGCACAGTGACACGAACGGCCACAGGTTCTGCTCAAGCTTCCATATCTCTCCGCCCGGGCCCCTGCCGTAGGACGGGGGATCCATGATGATAGCGTCATACCTCCTGCCACGGCGGATCTCACGCTCAACGAATTTTGCGCAGTCATCGACTATCCAGCGGATAGGCGCATCGGCAAGTCCGGAGGAAACAGCGTTTTCCTTCGCCCAAGACACCATGCCCTTGGCAGCGTCGACATGACAAACGCTTGCACCGGCCTTGGCGCAGGCAACGCTGGCAGCGCCCGTATAAGCAAACAGGTTCAGAACATTTATGGGTCTGCCAGCCTTGCGGATCTTGTCCATAGCGAAGTCCCAGTTGCACGCCTGCTCGGGGAAAAGTCCCGTGTGCTTGAAGTTCATGGGCTTGACATTGAATGTCAGCTCGCCGTAATTTATTTTCCAGCTTGCGGGCAGACCGCCCTTGTCCCACGAGCCGCCGCCGGTCTCAGAGCGACGATAGCGTGCGTCACGGCAATTCCAGCGCTCGTCTGTACGGGGCGTGTCCCATATCGCCTGCGGGTCGGGGCGCACGAGGTAATAGCTGCCCCAGCGCTCCAGCTTTTCACCCTTTGAGCAGTCAAGGAGCTCAAAATCCTGCCATTTATCCGAAAGCCACATATTCTCAAACCATTCCTAGCGATTATAATTAGACATTGTATTTTATCATTATATATTTATTTTTGCAACGAGAATTTCGGCGAAAAACAAATATGTTGACAAACCGCCGTTTGCTGTGTATGATAACTGTATGAGAACAAGCCACACAGTTAATAACACTTGGAGGTAATGAACATGATCAGCGTGAACTTCCGAGATCCACGCCCGATATACGAGCAGATAAAGGACAATCTGCGCCGTCTTATCGTGACGGGGCTGCTGCCGACAGGCAGCAAGCTGCCCTCGGTGCGTGAGATGGCCTCCGACCTCGCCATCAACCCCAGCACCATTCAGCGTGCCTACCGTGAGCTTGAGGCGGAGGGTTACATCAGCTCGCAGCCCGGCAAGGGAAGCTTCGTCTGCGCTAAAGACGGTGTGGACGAGACCCGTAAAAACGAGCTTCTCGGCAAATTTGACGAGCTTGTTACCGAGCTCGGCTACATCGGCGTTGATAAGCCTCAGCTTATTGAGCGACTGAAAGGAGAATAAGCCCATGATCGAAGTCAGAAATGTCATAAAGGAATTTGACGGCTTCCGTGCTCTTGATGACCTGAGCATGACCGTGCCGACAGGCTCTGTGTACGGTCTTGTGGGACCCAACGGTGCAGGCAAGTCGACCATCATCCGCCACCTGACCGGCATCTACCGTCAGGACGCAGGCGAGATAATGATAGACGGTGCGCCCGTGTTTGAAAACCCCGAGGTCAAAAGCCGCATCGCTTATATCCCCGATGATATCTTTTACTACGCAAACGCTTCCATCCGTGAGATGATGGATTTTTACAGGAGCATCTACCCGCATTTTGACGCAGAGCGCTTTAAGAAGCTTAGCGATGTGTTCGGCCTTGACCCGAAGCGCCAGATGCGCAGGCTCAGCAAGGGCATGCAGAAGCAGGCGGCTTTTTGGATTGCCGTGTCGCTGCGCCCCGAGATACTCATCTTGGACGAGCCTGTCGACGGCCTTGACCCCGTCATGCGCCGCCAGATATGGAGCATCATCATGGCCGATGTCGCCGAAAACGGCACAACGGTGCTCGTTTCCTCGCACAATCTGCGCGAGCTTGAGGATGTGTGCGACAGTGTGGGTATCATGAACAAGGGCAAGATCATGATAGAGCGCAGCTTAAACGAGCTTCAGGAGAACATTGTTAAGATCCAGCTTGCCCTGCCCGACGGCGAGGTCTTGCCCGAGGGGCTTGATATTCTGCATAAGTCCAATACCGGCCGTTTGCAGTCGCTCATCATGCACGGCACGCAGGAAGAGCTGACGGAGAAGCTGCAAAGCGCACATCCGCTTTTCATCGATGCCGTGCCGCTTACCCTTGAGGAGATATTCATTTACGAGCTTGGAGGTGCTGACTATGAAGTCAAAGATATCGTTCTTTAACGCCGGTATTTTCAAAAGTATGCTCAAGCGCTTCTGGCCGCTGTGGACAGCCTATTTTGCCGTATGGTTCATGTGCCTGCCGCTCCCCTCTCTTGTGGCAAGGCTTCAGGGCGTCAAGGAATCGGCTGTCACAGTGGTCGCTGCCGCAATGAAAACGAGCGTGGAAGCAAGCGTCGTCTCCGGTTTCTTAATGGGAATCCTTGCGGCAATGGCGGTTTTCGGTTTCCTATATAACTCACGCAGCTGCGGCATGATCGCCTCGACTCCCGTTCGCCGTGAGGCGGTGTTCTGCTCGGCGTATCTTGCCGGTGCACTGCCGGTGCTTGCCGCTAACCTGTTTATTGCCGTACTCAACTGGCTGTTCACACTCAGCAGCGGCATCGAAGGCTCCTGCATTTTCAAGATGAACGCCATTTTGTTCGCCGTTAACTCCATGGAGTTTCTCATCTTCTTCTCCATCGCCGCATTTATCGCCATGCTGACGGCAAACATCGTTGCGTTGCCCGTCCTCTACCTTATATTTAATTTTGTGTTTCTCGGCATGGAATATGTCGTGCGCATGCTCTACTGCATGTTCGTGTTCGGCTATAACGAGCTTCCCGACTGCATTCTGGAGTTCATGTCGCCGCTTATCTACCTGTTTACACGCATCGGTCTGAGCGCCACGAAAACAGCGGTCACGCTCACGAACTGGTCTGCACTGCTCGGCTACATCATTGCAGCCGTCGTGCTCACGGTCGCAGCGCTGCTGCTGTACCGCAAGCGCCGCATGGAGTCTGCCGGTGATGTCATCGCAGTCAAGTCCCTGCGTCCGGTATTCAAGTTCTGCGTCACGGCATGCTCTGCTCTGTGCTTCGGTCTTTTGTTCTTCGTTATCATAAGTTCACTGTTCACAAGCCTCTCGACATCGATGCTCGTTTTGTCCGCCGGTCTTATCATCGGAGCGTTCATCGGCTATTTTGCTTCAGAAATGCTGCTTAAAAAGAGCTTCCATGTCTTTAAAGGCAGCTGGAAGGGCTTTGTCATCACTGTTATACTGTGCATAGTTTTCGCCTTCGTCTGCGTGACGGATCTGTTTGACCTGTCCTCGCAGCTTCCCGATGCCGATGACATTGAAATGATAGTTTGCAGCCGTGAGAGCGGCGGCTATAATGTGACCGAGCGCTCGGATATCGAGGCCATGCTCGATGTCAACAAGGCTATAATCGCCGACCGAGACAAGTATGAGAGTCTTGACAATACGGATCTTGAAAACACCGGCTATGTGAGTATCCGATACAAGCTCAAGGACGGTCGTGTCATTTGCCGCGGGTATACCCTGCTTATCGATGATAACTACAAAGCGTATTACGAGGTGCTCAGCTCGAAAAATGTCATCAAGGATATCTTTACTCCGGAGATACCCGTCACGGTGCAGAATGTATACGATGCATCGTTTGTGTACCCCTCCGGCTCCGACGAGCTGAACTCGATATCGCTCACCCCCGAGCAGGCGGTCGATTTTTATAAAAATGCACTGATGAAGGATATCGAAAGCGGTGCGAAAAAGCCCCGCATCCCCGAAATGAACGGCACTGCCAACACCGACCTTCCCGATTCGTATGTCTACATTGAGCTTGTCACCGTTCCCGAGGGCAGCATCATGGATGAGACCTACGACAGCTTGGTCGTCAACATTGACCCCGACTGCACCGAGTGCATTGCATGGCTCAAGGCAAATCTCAACATAGATCTTCACGATATAGACGGATGAGTTTAAAAAATAGTAATAGTCGCCCATATGGCGGCTATTACTATTTATAATTAATTCCTTTTTTGTTCATGCCTTTGTCATATTATCAGGTTATTATATAGGCACTCAAATATGAGAGGCGAAGGCAATCATGGAAGACCGTAAAGATGAAATTAACAGCAGCAAAAACATCTCGGAGGCTGAAAATCTAAGCTCTGAGACCGAGAGCGCTCAGGAAACCGAGAGCAGCGCTTCGGCGCCGTCCGTCTCCGATGACGGCGAGTACCACTTCGCAAGACCCGAGCAGAATCTGTATGAGGATGCCGAGTTCGTTCCCTGCGGAGAGGACACGGAGGTTCCAAAGTACTATGTTCCCTCGGAGAAGAAGCCCAAGGAAGAAAAGCCGAAGGACAAGAAGGCCGCTCCGAAATCAAAAAAGCGCTTTGTTAAGCTTGCGTGTGCCTGCCTTGCGTGTGCGCTTATCGGCGGTGCAGTCGGCGGCGTTGTGTCGTGGAAAGTCCTCGACAATAACAGCTCAACCCCCCAGGCGACGAGCAAGCCCATCTCCGCCGGCACCAGCGGCTCATCCATCAGCTCAAATACCGGCAGCTCGACCGATATCTACTCGCTCGGCTGCAAGCAGGCGGTCGGTATCACGACCGAGGTCACGACCACCAACTGGTTCGGCCAGACGAGCTCAAGTGCAGTTTCCGGCTCCGGCTTCGTAGTTACCGCAGACGGATATATCGTCACCAACTACCATGTCATTGAGGCCGCATATCAGCGCAACTACAAGGTCTCTGTCATGTTCTACGACGGCAAGACCTATGACGCCACCATCGTCGGCGTTGAGGAAACAAACGACATTGCCGTTTTGAAGATCGACGCTAGCGGTCTCACCCCCGTTGAGATAGGCGACAGCGAGAGCATTCAGGTCGGCGAAGAGGTCTACGCCATCGGCAATCCCCTCGGCGAGCTCGCATTCACCATGACCACCGGCCATGTCAGTGCGCTTGACCGTAAGATCACCACCAGCGAAAGCTCCAGCGCCATCAACATGTTCCAGTTTGATGCTGCCGTCAACTCCGGCAACTCCGGCGGTCCTCTGTATAATGCCGAGGGCAAGGTCATCGGCATCGTCACCGCAAAGTACAGCTCCACCGGTGTTGAAGGTCTGAGCTTCGCTATCCCCATCAACGATGCTATCGATATCGCAAACGACCTTATCACCAACGGCTATGTTACCGGCAAGGCATATCTCGGTGCGAACATCGACAGCAGATACAATTCCGTTTACGCAAACTACTACAAGATGCCCGAGGGCGCATATGTGTTCAGCGTTGAAAAAGGCAGCTGCGCAGAAAAATGCGGCCTGTCGGCAGGCGATATAATCACCAAGCTCGGTGATAACGAGGTCAAGGACTTCAACGACCTCGACTCGGCTATCCGTTCGTTCAAGGCCGGTGAGACCGCCGATATAACGGTCTACCGCAACGGTGAGTACAAAACACTCAGTGTGGTCTTTGACGAATCCAAGCCCAGCGCCGATTCAAACGGCGTAAACGATTCCGGTCTTTCGAGCCATAATCCGTTTGGCTAAGACCTATTGATAAGCTATTTCTCTTCTCCTTATACATCCTCTCTATTCTTTTCTCAAAGCAAAAGGCCACGGTGAAAACCGTGGTCTTTTGTTATTTCTGTTGAATTATTTCTTTTTTGCAGGCGCTCTGCCGGTTTTCTTATGTCCGCATACGGTGCAGTACTCGCCCTTATCGTAGAAGTGGCGGCCGGACTCGATGTGCTGCTTCATGTTGATAAAGCGGATTCGCTCGGCCTTGGTGAGCTTGCCCTTGAAGCGCCGGTGCGAATAGTCTCTTGCAACGATGACGCACACGCAGGTGAAGATTATCGCAAAGAACACGAATATCGTGAACGCTGCCCACAGAACACCGTTGACTACTTGGCCGGACGCAGGTCCGTCAAGGAACGGGCGGAAGTACACCGCTGCGCCTATTGCAACGCAGGTCAGCGCAAGATACACGAAAAAGTGCGGGAAAAGCGTGGGCGGAAGCCCGCTGCAATGGGGGCATATCTTCATCCCCTCTGGTATAAGGTTATGGCAATTTTCGCATTCTCTCATGACGCTTCTCCTTTGAGTTGATACCAAGATTATAGTGCAATCGCAGTGTCTCGTCAAGCGGAGAAGTCGATTTTCGGTTTATTGCGCCAATGCTCTGCCGAGGTTTACGCACTCGGTGAGCGCATCGCCGTCCGGCTCGCCGCAGCAGACAACTCCGCCCGAGACGAGCTTTGCACTCAGCCCACGGCAGTTATTGAGCCACTTGCCCATCCAATCACCGCCGCCCCAGCCGTATGAGCCGAAAAGCCCGATTTTTTTGCCCGCAAGCTTGCCCTCCAAGCTGCGGAACATCGGTGCAAACTCCGTTTCCTCCAGCTCCTCTGTGCCCATTGCGGGGCAGCCGAATGCGATAGCGTCAAAGCTATCGACCATGTCGGCGTGAAACTCGTTGGCCTTGAAAAATCCAACCTGCCCCCCTGCGGCCTGCGCTCCGCTTTTTACGGCGTTCGCCATTGCCTCGGTGTTACCCGTTTCGCTCCAGTATACGACTGCGACCTTGCTCATTTTTTGTTCCGTCCTTTCACATGATAAGCTGTTCAATGCTCACGCCGCTTTTAAAGCGGCCTATGCTTTCCTCGGTGCACTTTCTGCACGCTTCAAATCGACTCAGCGCCCTCTGCGTGTCGCCGTAAACCTTCCACAGTCCCACGGCCTTGTAATTTCTCGCCCTGTTGCATACAAAGCCGAGCACATCCTCCGGCGGGTAGCCGAGAAACAGCCCCACCTCGTGCGGGAAGCCCCGTGAAGTGCGCATACGCCGCATCAGATGCAGCAGGCAGTGCTCCGTGCTCCCGCATGGATAACCGAGCCGCTTGAGCATTGCGGCCGCTCTCGGCTCATTTAGGTCACGCTCAAGCGCCTGCATCCGCCCGACATACAAAAGCACCGTATTCTCCGAGAACCGCAGCGGCATAATGACAAGTCCCTTGGGCTTAAACAGTTCGTTGAGCCGCCGCAGCTCCGCCTTGACCTTCGCCTCAGATCGGTAGCTTGCCGAGAACATGCTGCCGGTCTTGAGCCCCGCCAGCGTCGGTGCGCACATTTTGACGATGAGTTCTTCGCTTTTCATGTGACTATTATCTGCAGCTTTTCATAAAAATATAAAAACAGGCCGGCACAAAAAGTGTCGGCCTGCGTTAAGGTCAAATTACTTGGTATAGTTGTCGAAGTAGCCCTGAATGTAGATGATCGGGGTACCCTTGTCGCCGCTGCCGGAGGTCAGGTCGCACAGCGAGCCGATGAGGTCGGTGAGCCGTCTCGGGGTCGTGCCCTCGGATGCCATCTGACCCTTGAGGTCGCCGTCCTTCTCCTTGATCTTCTCGGAGATAGCGGCCTTCAGTTCGTCGCCGGAGAGATCCGCAAAATCGTTGTCGGCAAGGTACTTGAGCTTGAGCTCATTGGGAGTGCCGGTGAGGCCTGCGGTGTAGCCCGGAGAGACAACGGGGTCAGCCAGCTCCCAAATCTTGCCCACAGGATCCTTGAATGCACCGTCGCCGTAGACAAGGACCTCGACGGTCTTGCCGGTCTTTTCAAGCATGAGCTTCTGCACACGCTCGACGAATTCCTGACAGTTGACGGGGAACAGCTTGATGGTGTCCTCAGTCGCCTTGTTAGAGCCGAGCAGGCCGCAGAAATCGTTGTAGCCGCTGCCGTTTACGGGTGCGGTGAGGATGTCGTCAAGGCCGTAGACGGTCTCGGCTCCGTGCTTCTTGAGCAGGCGCTTGGTGCGTGCTCTGGTGTGGATATCGCAGCACAGCACATCCTTGGTGTAGTCAAGGATGGCCGTGGGCTTGTTTGCGAAAATGATATCGCACTCGCAGCCGCAGCTGAGGACGAGCTCCTTGTAATATGCGACATAGTCCATGCCGGTGAACGGGTGCTTTACATAGCCGAACAGCTCACGGTACTTTTCCTCGCTGAGGACATCGGCGTAGGGGTCAACGCCCTTTTCATCGAGCATGTCGACATCAAACAGATGATTGCCGACCTCATCGGAGGGATAGCTGAGCATAATTGTTATCTTCTTGCAGCCGAGTGCGATACCACGCAGGCAGATCGCAAATCTGTTCCTACTGAGGATGGGGAAGATAACGCCGACATGGCCGCCGGGGTACTTTGCCTTTACATCGGCTGCGATGTCGTTCACGGATGCGTAGTTGCCCTGCGCTCTTGCGAGTATCGACTCGGTGATGCCGATGACATCCTTCTGGCCGATGGTGATGTTCTCCGCCTCGATGCAGTTCAAAACGCTCTCGGTCACGATCTTCGCAAGATCGTCGCCCTCACGGATGATGGGAGCTCTGACGCCTCGTACAACTGTTCCGATTGTTCTTTCCATTGCTGTTCTCCGTTCCGCCTGTCGGCTGATAATATAAATTTAAGAGAAAACTTGCTTTTGCTTCAATATTATAATACAATCTAAATCATAAGCCAAGTTAATTATTTTTATATTTAGATTAGCGTTTCTAATAGGTGATGAAATGAAAGAAAACTTCTCCCTCGACCTGTACCGTGTCTTTGCGGCGGTGTATGAAAATCACTCGTTTTCCGAAGCTGCTCGGCAGCTTTTCGTTACGCAGAGCGCTGTCAGCCAGTCGATAAAGCAGCTTGAAGCCATGCTCGGCGTGCAGCTGTTCCTGCGTGGCAAGCGGGCGGCCACACCCTCGGTCGAAGCCGAGCAGCTTTATGCGATGATAGCACCCGCCATCGGCACGATATGCGAGGCCGAGGAGCGCATCGAACGCTTCAAGCTCCTGCGTGAGGGCTTTTTGCGTGTCGGTGCGGCCGATACCTTTGCACGGCATTTTCTGCTGCCCTACCTCAAGCGCTGGAACGAGTTGTACCCCGATGTGCGCCTGCAGGTCGTCAACCGCACGAGCACAGAGGCGTTTTCGCTGCTCGCAGCCGGAAAGCTAGATGTCGCATTCGTAAATTCGCCGGTGTCGGACAGCAAGTTCTCGGTCAAAAAGTGCCTTGACCTGCACGATGTGTTCATCGCAGGCTCTGCGTTTTCCGAGTTGAGGGGTAGGACGGTCACACGCCGTGAGCTGTGCTCGTACCCGCTTATTATGCTCGAAAAGCTGTCAAATACCCGCCGTGCGATAGACGATGAGTTCTTGCGCTCGGGAGTAGCACTCAATCCCGAGATCGACCTCGGCTGTCACGATCTGCTGGTCGATTTTGCAAGGATAAACCTCGGCATCTCCTGCGTCACCCGTGAGTTTGCCACCATAGACGATGAGCTGTTTGAGCTGGAGCTCGACGAGCCCCTCCCCGCTCGCCAGCTTGACCTGTGCTGGATGGACACCGGCAGCCCCTCGGAAGCAAAAAAGAGGTTCATAGGCATGTTTTAAAAAACCGGCCACTCGGCCGGTTTTTAGATTATTCTGTAGTATTTCATCAACTCTATGCGCTCGTTTCCTATCCTAACGCTCTCCGCTGCGGAGTTATCCGTACCACGGCTCACGGCGTATTTTGCTATTCTCGCCGCCCACGCCGCCGGAAGCAGTGCTGCGCTCTTTTTCACCCACGGGTAGCCTGCCTCCATTACGGCTCGGTTCGGGAAAAGCGTGCGTAGAAGCGGTCTGCCCGTTTTGCCCTTTTCCGATGCGTCGACCGCTTCGAGCGTCATCGGTCCGCTGTGCTTGCGGCTCATGTCGGAGGCGCCGTATATCCCGCCGTCAAGTGCGTCATTTATAAGCGCCGTGCAGTCGACTCGCTCAAAGTGCGGGGGATATTCCATGCCGAAATACCGCTCACCTGCGTCGAAAACCGCTGCGGCAAAGCACTCGCCGTGCACGCTGCGCATCACATCATGTATGCGATGCCAGTCGAGCGCATAGTGCTTCGACCACTGCGCAATGTCGCAAAGCTGCCGTATGCCCACGCCGGAATTGATAAAGTGCTTGTATGCGTGCAGCAGCAGGAAGGTCATATGGTCGGTCGCATCAAGCACGGTCATCTCCGTGCCCTCCACCAGCTGCGTCTGCGCCCTGCTCCACATTTCATCGGTGTAGGCGTTCAGCGTATTGAGCTTGTCATTGTCCAGCGGAAACAGCTCCCAGTGTCCCTCTATGAGCAGGCCGCTGCGGATGTACCGCTCCTCGTGGGCGTTTTTGTAGTCCGGCGACTTTGCCTCGAAGCCCAGCTCAAGCATTTTTTCGTGGAACGCCGGATAGTCGCTCAGCGGAATGTACAGATCCTCATCGGCGGAGCTGCGGTGCTCCGGCCTTGACCACACGCTGCGGCAGACTATGCCTTTGATAACAAGCGGCCGTATGCCGGCATCGGACAGGCTCTTGTACAGGCTCAAAAACTCCTGTGTGCACTGCATCTGCCGTGCCACCAGCAGCTTCGTCCTCGACCTGATCGCAGTGCGCAGACTCTCGGGCATACTTGCACCCGCAGCCTCGAAAATCATCGGCAGCAGCTTCTGCTCCTCGGCCTTGCGGATAAGCTCCGCCCACCCGCCTTCATCCAGCGTGACCTGCACCGTCTCATTTCTGAGGAACGCCGATATGCAGTTTAGAAGTTCGTTGTTTACAGACATAGTTTATTTAGTTAGGTGAAAGGTTTATCACGCATATTTCGGGCAAATTAAAAATTCTCGGTATCCAGCTGTAGCCCGACAGGCCGGCAGAAAGTATGAACTTTGTATCCCCGAAGCTGTATTCTCCCTTGTCGTAGTGCGGGAACAGCCCCTCCGACGGCGATATCACGCCGCCGATGCCGGGTATCTCCCACACGCCGCCGTGTACATGGCCGCTGAGCACGAGATCCATGCGGTACTCCTTGTACGGCTCAAAAAATATCATCATGTTAGGCATGTGCGCAAGCCAAATCGTCGGCAGGTCGCAGTCACGCAGGTCGGCAAGAAATCCGTAAGGCTCGCTGCTTTCCGGCAGCTTTGTACTGTCACCGTAATATTCGAGCCACGGCTCGTTGCCGCCCAAAATTCCGACTAGACGCACCTTATTTTCGCCGAGCTGTATATCGGCGTACTCGTTGTTGAGAAACACACCGCCCGCCGCCGTCACAGCTGACTTGACATGCTCAAGCTTCTCTGTCGAAAACTCGTTTTCGTGGTTGCCGATGGTGTAATATACGGGCGCAAGCTCCTTTAAGTCGGACACAAGCTCGGCAAATTCCGATATATCCGCCTCATCAGCGTTTCTCGACAGCATGTCGCCCACCATGAATATCGCATCGGGCTTTTGCTCGACAATAAGCGCCTTGAGCCTCGAATTGTCCTCGCCGTATTGCCTGCTGTGCAGATCGGATATGAGCACAACTCGGCACTCGGAGCCGATCCCCTCGACCGTTTCATCATAGGCTGCCACTTTTATCTTATAGCTGCACACCACCGCCGACACGACCGCAGAAAGCAGTATAAGTCCGATTAATATAAGCAGTATTTTCATTGTCAGTTTAAGCTTAGCTCTCATTTTTTCAATGATTTGAGCGTGTTGACTATATAGTCAAAGCTGTCAAACTTAAACAGCTTTGAGCCCGCAAAGTACACCAGCACGCCCGTCGGGACTTGTATCAGGAGCGTGAGCCAGTTTGCAAGGCCGAAAAGTTTCACGCTGTACACAATTGCAAACATCACCGCAGCCAAAAACATTGCCGGCAGAAAGTCTGACATCTGCTGACGGTAGGAATAGCTCAGGAGCTTTTTGTTCGGATAGATGTTGATTATCTGGTTTATGACAGCAAAGAAAAGATTGCTCAGTGCCATGACCAGCGGCCCGAACCACATAGTTGATACTAATATTGTAAAACCTATTGTTTTTCGGATCAAATCAAGTTTTAGGTAAATGTCACTACGCCCAAGTGCTTTTATTGCGTTAAGGTTTGCCGACTCAAGTGGCTGAAATGCATAGCTGACGCAGAATATCATTACAAACGGTACGCTCGGCAGCCACTTGTCGGTAAGCAGTATAGATATAATTGCTTCCGAGCATGCGGCTATGCCCATCATTATCGGCCACATGACATATGAGCTCACTCGCACGGAGCGCCGTGTCATGGCTTTCACGGTCTCTGCGCTTTCCTGTGCAGAGGACATCACCGGCAGCAGGACGCTGTCGATCGCAGAGTTTACCGAGCTGACAAATGTATTCGGTATCATGTAACCACGGTTATAATACGCTAAGCTCTCCGTCGAATACATCTTACCGATTATCAGCTGACGCAGATTGTTGTAGATCGTGTCAATAAGCGATGCCGCAAGCAGCTTCCAGCCATAGATAAACAGCCCCTTGAACCGTTCACCCGAAAACTTCCATACCGGTCGCCATTTGACCGTTATCCAGAGGATAATAGTATTTGCAAGGCTCGAAAAAAGACTTTGCCCGACAAGCGCCCAAACTCCGTAGCCTTTTACAGCCATGAAAATTCCAACCGCCGCAGCGCCCAAGGTGCCGCCCAAGGTTGCAAAGAAAAAGCGCTTAAACTTAAGGTGACGGGCAACGAACGCCTTTTGGACATTGTTTATTCCCGAAAATATAAGCGTCAATCCCATCACACGAACGACCGGTGAGAGCTCTGGGAGCTTAAAAAACTTTGCAATAAGCGGAGCTGTCAGGAAAAGAAGCAGATACAATGCGGTGCACATGAGGATGTTGAAAAAGAACACCGACGAAAAGTCGACCGCATCCGCATCCTTCTTCTGAATAAGCGCATTGCCCAATCCGCTGTCGACAAAGACATTGAGTACCGCCATGAACACCGTCACGATGCCTATCATGCCGAACACATCCGGCTCGAGCAGTCTTGCTAAAACGATCGAAACGACAAGCGTTACGCACTGTGCACCGAATTTCTCCAAAAACGACCACATCAGTCCGGTCAGTGCATTTGATTTTGTTTTCCGAAAATCGTTTTCCATCTATATCTCCGATAGGGCTTCAATCTCTGCGGTACAGGTCTCGTGTATACACCTTGTCGGCGGCGTCACGCAGGCTGCTTTCCATGCGGTTGGCAACGATCACCAGCTACCTCTCTCCGACAGCCTATCACATATAAAGCCGCTCTTATCATTTGAACCGTCGTCAACAATTATGATCTCTATATTCCTATATGTCTGGGCAATTATGCTTTGAATGCATGCCTCAACATATTCTTCAACATTGTATACTGGGACTATAACTGAAATCAGTGGTTCCATTTTATCACCCTAACATAGTTCTCTCAATTTTTTCAAACCTATCATCATACATGACCTTTTGAAGCTCCACCGGGTCATTTGACGCATCTATCTTTACCGTCCCGTTTAGTATATCCGCCATTCCCTTAAGCAAGCCTTCGACACTATTGTCAACTAAGAGGTTTTTCTTATTATCGGCACACTCCTCAAAAACCGGAAGTGTTGCGACTAAACCGGGTTTTTCTAAAATATTTGCCTCCTGAAGCGTAAGACCATATGTCTCACATGTTGACGCACTGACAAACCAGTCCGCCGCTTTCATGAATGGGTAGGGATTGCTCTGCCAGCCAAGCAGTGTAACATTTGTCAAATTGTTATCCTGTATATATTTTTCAAGATTGTCCCGTTCCTCACCGTCTCCGACGATCCATAATGAGAAGTCATAGTCCTTTCCGAGTTGCTTTACACATTCAAGAAGCCGGATGTTTTCCTTTACATCAACAAGTCTGTTGACCGCTATAAAAATCGGATGAACCGTTTCTGGCGGCAGTTCAATTTCTCTACTTGCACGCCTTAGTATATCTTCCACATTCAATGGATTATAGCAAACAACTAATTCCCGGGTCTCCGGAGTAATCAATGACCAATTCACGCTTACATTCAGAAACGCATATTACTTTTGAATAAGCGGCCATGCAGTTTCGCTCTTCCTCGGGAGATTTAAAAAACGCACTAGCCCAATCACTATTAAGCGCCGCTGTATGCACCCATGCAATTTTTCTATTTGCCTTCATGTGTGCCCCGAGCTTTATGTACCATCCATCCTTTATGGTTAAAACAATGTCGTATTTACCCAATGTAAGGTATATGCAGTAAAATAACTGTCTCACTTTAAACCAGACCCACGGCAGAGACCATTTTTTGTACGCCGCCTTGGAGCGAAATATGCCCTTGATTGTAATATTCTTGGACAACAAATCTCGCCCCTCGTCCGGTCCTTCAAGCGTAGTGACCGTAACATCGTATAGATCACTTTTTTCGGCTAGGTAGTTGGCAACATCCTGCATGACCTTTTCCACGCCACCACCGGTGAGCTTGTTACACAGGATCAATACTTTTCGTTTTTCCAACTTGTGCTCCTCCCTCAATCTCTGCGGTACAGGTCTCGTGTATACACCTTGTCGGCGGTGTCTCGCAGGCTGCTTTCCATGCGGTTGGCAACGATGACCGACGACATTTCTTTGAACCTATCAAGATCAGCTATCACATGGGTGCCCTCAAAGCTATCCGCATTGATCGTCGGCTCAAAGATGACGACCCGTGCTCCGGCGGCCTTGAGCCTTGCTATTACGCCTCTGATGCTGCTTTCACGGAAATTATCCGAGCCCGCCTTCATGGTCAGACGATAAATTCCGATGACGCCGCCGTCGGCTTTTTCCAGTATCATTCGTGCAATGTGATCCTTGCGCTCATCGTTTGCGGCAACGGACGCACTGATTATCTTATTCGGAATGCTGCCGAAGTTGGCGACGAGCTGCTTTGTGTCCTTGGGCAGGCAGTAGCCGCCGTAGCCGAAGGACGGGTTATTGTAGTGCGAGCCAATGCGAGGGTCGAGGCATACGCCGTCGATTATCTGCTTGGTGTCGAGCCCGTTGAGCTCGCAGTAGGTGTCAAGCTCGTTGAAGTAGCTGACGCGAACGGCAAGGTATGTATTCGCAAAAAGCTTTATCGCCTCTGCCTCCGTTGAGTTCGTGAACAGCGTGGGGATGTTTCCATCCTCCGCTCCGCTCGTCAGCAGCTGTGCAAAAAGCTCTGCATCCTGCTGCGTCGCCTTACTTGCGCTCGGCAAGCCAACGACTATGCGGCTCGGGTGGAGATTGTCGTACAGCGCCTTTCCCTCACGCAGAAACTCGGGTGAGAACAGCAGCCGCTCACAGCCAAATTTCCCGACCACGCTCTCGGTGTAGCCGACAGGCACGGTGGATTTGATGACCACCAGTGCCGTGGGATTGACCTGCGCAATAAGCCTGAGCACCGTCTCTACCGTTGAGGTGTTGAACAAGTTGCGCTCGGGGTCATAATCCGTTGGGGTGGCGATGATTATAAGCTCCGCATTTCGGTATGCCGCCTCGCCGTCGGTCGTGGCCGTGAGCTTGAGGTCTCGATTGGCAAGGAAATCCGATATCTCCTTGTCCACTATCGGAGACACTCCGCTGTTTATCTTATCCGCCTTGGCAGGGGTGGTCGTGACAGCCGTCACATCATTATGCTGCGCAAGCAAGACCGTCTGCGCCAGCCCGACATATCCAACTCCGGCTACTGCTATCTTCATCATTTTATATCCGCACACCTTTTTCTCAGCTCGTTTTCTACGAACTTAACGACTTCATTATCTCTAGCGGCAACAAATTTTCTTGCAAAGCAAATGCCTTCCGTATCGATTGCCGTTTCGAGCTGATCGCAATCTTCCAACAAAAATGTTCTCGGTGAATTGCCCTCTCTGCGCTTCCAATCAATGAGCCGCACATTTGAGAACTCCTCGCTTAACCGATCCTTAAACGCTGAATTCATTATGTAGTTCTGCAAAAACACCTCATCGGCAGCCAAGGAATGCTTATATCGTTCCTCGATTTCTTTGCGGTCTGCCACGACCGCTTCCGCAAACGAAGCGGAGACAGAAAACAGCGCAGAGCCATGATACTGCTGTTTGCTCTTATCAACAAACGGCTTTTGTAAATGAGCGATGCCGTGATCGAGCAGCTTCAGCAGCTTGTTCGTTCTAAACCCCGGCAAATTGGTAAAATAGTGCTTACATAGCACCTTGTATTGAGCAAACTCATAGTTTTGCGGCTGAAAATTAATAAATTCGTTATCATGTGTTTCAAAGAATTTATCGATCTCATCAGCCGTTTTCATTGGCAGATCTGCGCCCTGCAAGTAATGGATATAATCGGGTTTCGGCTGATACTCCAGCGCCGCCTGCATTAGATCAAGCATTGCAGTGATCTGCGACACGCCAGCCCAGTTGATCTCAATTTGCGGAAGGCAAACCACTTGCGTTCTCAACCCCTCCGGGATGAAATCATCATACTTTTGGGGCGACTTAGCATCAAGCAGGACAAAGAAAGTAAATCGCTCATCGTCCAGCAGCCGCATCAGCGTCTGACACACCGTTTCGTTATTATGAACGGTCATTATTATTGCATGCTTCAAAACTAATCCCTCATTTATTTTGACGGTTCAAATCGTTTTAGGATAATTCGATGTATCCTTACCCGCAGCGGTATCTATCACAAGCTGGGCTTCCATTCCGAAGCGTCTTTCAATCGTCATGAACTTCTCCGTCGCAGTATTATAGGCATTGCGGCGGAGCTTTTCTATCTTCGGCTTGTCATTCATCAGCGCAACAAGCCGTTCGGCCGCTTCGGCCTCGGTGTCGTAGACGATGCAGTTTTCGTCATCATCGATAAACTCGTCTATCGAGTGATTGTTGTTCGTAACGACGACGCTCCCCTCGCCCATGACCTCATAAAAAATATTTACCCTGTTCCACTCGCTGACCAACAGCGTTGCGAGAGAATTTCTCGCATATTTGCGGCAAACCGCTTGCGGCTGACCGCCGACGAAGTGGACATAGTCCGAAATGCCATACTCATCGATGACCTTATTTGTCGCAGCGAGCATTTCATTGCTGCTCACATAACCGATGAAGTACAGGTGCATTTTCACGCCTCGCTTGTGCACCTCCCCGAGTATTTTTGCCGCTCTGTCTTGGCGCTTCACATCGGCTATTCTGCCGACCATCGAAACGCACAGGGGGTCGTATTCCTCGGGGTAATTACCGTGAGCCTCAATATCGACCTCCGGCCGCTCCTTGGGTATCATCACCGCCGAGCGCCAGAAGTAAAAGTCAAACTTCTTTTCCTTTATGCCGAGAATGTCATAGAGCTCATCTGCTCTGCTGCCGTCATTTGTGGCCAAGATAAAGCTCTTGCGGCTGATCATCGAAAGCGTGATGTATGTATAGTCCTTGAGCGCTTTGAGCCAGCGGCATATGCCCTTGGGCTTCGTTTCAAGTACATTCGCCATCTCCTGCGTGCCGAACTGGCGCAATGCGCAGGGTACGCCCATTTTTGCAGCGGTGCGCACCGCCATGTGCGAGCCCTCCGCCATGCCATACACGAAGTCATAGTGCCTTGCTTTGAGAAGCTTGCGAGTTTCACGAGAAAGCCGCAGCGGCAGCTCAAGCATACCAAGGATGCCGTCGTGCTTTGGCTTGATCTGTATTAGATTTTCCTTTTTGAAATATTCGCTTTCGACAACGCCGTGGTCGAGCGACGACCAGAGCAGCATGTCCACGGTGTGCCCCTGCTCCAGCAGCATCTTGAGCGGGTAGTAAAACGCCGGAAGCCCCGAAAGTGTCTCGTCCCGCATCCCGCCGAGTATAGTCTCCACCGCTGGGTTGTCAAACGCTATGTATAGTATTTTCATTTGTAGTGTCCTGTTCTACACGATAATCCCCGTTAAACCAATCGACATACGGGAAGCAATCATAAAATCTTTTTGCCGAGAAAACATTTTTAAACGCCAGAACTGTACCTATTTCCTTTTTCGTTTCAAACCCTGAAATATAAAATCCGGACTTGATATTGGGGTAAGGTTGCTTTGTGAACACCACTTTGTTTTTATATGGCAGCTTGTCGAATTCGATCAAATCCTCCATAGTGCAGTTATTCTGTTCGCTCATCATCACGAAAATGTTGTCCTTGTTCATTCGCCTTTTGCGTTCATTCCACTTTATGAGAGCTTCTTCATCACTTTTGTAGTGTGTAAAATGAACCTCCAAATCGTCAACAAATCCAATCGGGTATTGATGACCTCTGCGCATATCGGGCGGCAAGAAGCGAATTTCATCAATAGAATTGTAATGATCAAGATTGTTTAAATACTTGATAAAATCTTTCGGCCAAAGCCATAGATTTACGAACTGCGTGCGGAACGGCAGCCCAAGATCATGACACATAACGCCGCCGTTGCAATTGCTCGAAATGAGGCTAAACTCTTTATTCCTCAAGCGCTTTCTGTCTTTTTCATTGATTTTGGCTCTCCGTTGCTCCCTAAAAGTGAGCGCAACGATGATTTGCTTGATTGCCCTTAAAATAGCATAGACAGCATTTTTCACTTTTGTCATTTCATCTCTCCAACAAGCTGTGCTGTAATAATGTTTTATAACATAAAAACAGATTTAAATTTTTTTGTATTATAAGTAAGGTATCTACCTATTATAAACGAAATAATTAACGGAATATAAGCATAATAGTCCATTCCCGATTCTGTGTACGAATGCATCGCCAATTCGCCCAAAAAAGCTAGTGGTATCAAGTTCCTTGCCTTTAACAAATCGAGCAATGCTGCAACCATAAAAATCAGAAACAGTATCCCGCCTACATATCCCGACTGAACCATAATTGTCAAAAGAGTATTATGTGTTCCTAGTTCTTCACCGCTGTTTTCACTCCAATAGTCGAAGCCTCCGCCTAAAATAGGCTTTTCATCGATAAGCTCCCATGCTTTATCCCAAAGTGTGCTTCTTCCGGAGTCGTCATCCATATCAAACAGTCTCTCACTGCTCGTTCCTTGAGCCAGGAAATAGGCCGAAACAAAAGCGATCATAAATATGGCAATTATCGCCGCTCTCGATGTAAACCTTTTTCTATAGTCACCCTTATCGATCGTCGTCTGCCACATTATTAAAACAGCACCGACAGCAACAGACACAAATGCACTTCTGCATGCAAGGCCAAAAATGACATAAAGGCCAATGATTGTTGTAATCAAATATATCAGTCTTCTTGCCTTTTCCCCTTTGCCATAAAGCAAGCCCAGTTCCGCACACAGCACACCGGGAACACATCCGAATGCAGCAGAATTTCTATTGCATACAAAGGAGAAAAAACTGATGTGTACACCGTCGCCTTTGTTTATAATACCGTCATTTGAAAAAATCAGTACTATTGAAAAAAACAGCGTTGCAAATGCTACCGTATTTATTATCAGTCTGATTTCCTTTGCCGTCCATACTCTTGATGCGGCAAAAACGAAGAAAAAGCCAAACAGCAGCAGGGCTATGTAGCTTCTAATTGCACTCGCAGTCAGTGGGTTCAGCATCAAAGTTATGAACCAATAGGCCAGCAACACGATCTGCCATTTTTCAGAGTGCAGTCTATAATATCTACCAGTAAACACGAGGCATATCAAAATGAATATGGGGCGAAACACTTGGGTGATTGAGCCTGAGAGCGCAGGTAAAAAGCCAAGTATCAATGCAAAAACACCGCAAAGTGTCCAGCACGGCAGTGATGCTTTTCTATTCACATATTCACTTTTAAGTCTGGCTTTGCCCATGTTATTTCCTTAAATAGATTTTTCCCAGTTTATCGACCGTGGCCTCTATGCCGAAAGCATGCCGCACTTTGTCTACGCTGCCCATTGAGCGCTTCGGCGCAGTTAGCAGGGCGGCAGCCCATGCTTCATCGGGGGCGCTCAAAGGCAGATATACCGCTCTGCCGTCTGCGTTAGTGTCCTCTGGCACAACATCAGATGCAACGCACGCAAGCCCGCTCGCCTGCGCCTCGATCATTGCCATGCCGAAGCCCTCGTATCTCGATGGAAAAAGGAAAACATCCATCGCCTGATACATCCGCTCGACATCAAGATGAGCACCGACGAAGATGACCTTGTCGTCAAGGCAGAGCTCCGAGACTTTTGCCCGAACTTTGCCTTCCAGCTCACCGTCACCGACAAGCAACAGCGCAGCATCAGCTCTTTGCTTTGCAAACTCGGCGAAAACGGATATTATCTTCTCATGATTTTTTGCAGGGTTAAAATGTCCTACATGGCCGACCACGAACCTATCTTCAAGTCCGTATTCGCTGCGGACTTTTTTTCTTGTTTCTTCGTCAAAAGCAAACCTGTCGCAGTCTATACCGTCCGGCAGCACGGCTGTGCGGCTGTCGCCCATACTGGAATTCCCGAAAACATATCGGCAAGCTTTCTCCGAACACCCCAGCATCACCGTCGCATTGGTATTTATGAGGCAGCGCATGGTCGCCTCATATGCCTTGCGAACGATTGAGCTGCTCTCGCCCGTGTGAGCGTTATGCGCATGGGCTATTCTGACAGGCACTCCGCACTTTTTTGCTTCACGAAGCACAAGTCCCGAATAGAAGAAGACATGACTGTGGACGGCCTCAAACGGTCCTTCGCTTTTCAAAATCATCCTCAGGTTTTCCTCTATACTCTTGCCGCCGTCAAAGTAAAACATTCTTGCCCCAAGCGATGCTGCCTCATCATCCATGAAGCTTTTCTCGCCGGATGTCAGCGCAAAATCATACCGTATTTTGTTCCGATCAATGCAGCGGTAGGTATTCATGACAAAATTCGCCACGCCGCCGGAATCGAGAGCTGCAAACACATGCAGCACTCTTATCGGTTCACTCATGTATTGTTCTCCTTGGCTGCAGCGGCAAACTCCGCATAGATTTCATAGCGTTTTGCTTCGAGCACTTCTTTTTGAAATGCTTTGGCATGTTCAAAATTTCCTTTTGCCATAGCCTGCATTTCGTCATTGCTCAGCTGTGCCAAAAGCTCTGCTATCTCGCTCACGCTTTTTCTCGCAAATATGTATCTGTCGCCGAGCAGCTCGGGTACTCCGCCCGTCCTTGAGCCCAAGGCCGGCAAGCCTCTGCTCATTGCTTCCAAAACCGACCTCGGCAGTCCTTCCTGTAGGCTCGGTTGGATGTACACATCCATATCATCGAGCCATGCAAACATTTTGTCGTGCGGCAGGCTGCCCTCGAAAACAACTTGCTCTTCGACATTTAACCGCTGCGCAAGCGCTTTCAGCGACGAGTTGTCGCCGCCTCCGGCCATGTGGTATTCAAAATTCGTGATGCCCCGCTCCTTGAGCTTTGCAAGCGCCTCGATGACATATCTCTGACCCTTGTACGACACATTGACAGCAGCGGCGGTGGCAAGCTTCACGCTGCCGGAATGATTTTTAATCTTCTCAAGCCGCTTTTCCAGTACGCTGTCATCCACGGGCTGCAGCTCTACATCGGATATCGCCGCCGCCTTGCCATGCGTGGGATAGCGGCGCTGTAGAAACTCGTCCGTGACATACACGGCGTAGTCGGCGTGCCTCATCGTCCGGTGAAATCGCATCCATGCAAACGGCGCAAGCACCTTGCCGCGCAGGCTGTGGTTCCATAGGCTGTCCCAAGGGCAGCCCACCGCCTCGACCAGAAACGGTTTGCCGATGCTGCGGCAGTATTTTGCAGCAATGGTGCCGCTGTCCGACGGTGCTCGGATTATGACCGCTCTGTCCGGCGTAATGTTCTCGATAACGATCTTCTTGAAGCGGCGTCGGAGCTTTATGTTGAAAAAGCTTCTCAGGCTTGCCGTGGGGTTCGGAAGCAGCACAACATTGATCCTGCTCGTGTCAAGCTTATTCATGCGTCCAAGCGTTTCGGCATCATCGGGGGCAACATCGGCCTTGCGCATAAGCAGCGTGATGCGGTCAAAATGCTGCAAATACCTGTCAAACACTGCCTGAGAAAACGCCGAGCCGGTGTAGTAATTGCCGTCGGTATCCTGTGCAATTTTATCTTCATACACAAAGACTAAATCCATTCTTACTCCTTCTATGAATCGAGAAGTTCTTTATATATTTGGGTCATTTTCTCTATGACATTTGAAATATCAAACTGCTTGAGGTTTTCAAAATTTCCTTCTTGCCCAAAATATGCACCTGTAGCGGCTTCATTAACAAGTTCGGCAACCGAATCGACGCTCCGAGGGTCAAATAAGCACTTCTTATCAACGAGGTCTCTTGCTCCTCTGATGTCCGAACATAAGGCAGGCAAATGAGACGCAATAGCCTCCATCACAGCGACCGGCAGCCCCTCTCTTAGCGACGGATGCACAAAAGCATCCGCTGTTTTATAAAGCTGCGCAACATCCGAGCGGAACCCGAGCAAATGAAATTGCTCTTTGAGTCCAAGTCTCTCTGCCGTTTCGCTCAGGTAAGCAGCGAGTTCCCCTTTTCCGGCAACAGCATAGTGAATTCTTTCATTTTTCAGCTTTGCCATTGCTTGCAGGACTATTTCTTGGTTCTTGTTTACATTCAATTCACCGACAGACAGCAGCAGGAATGCATTCTCCGGCACTCCGAGCTCCGCCCGCTTCAGTTTTCTGTCCACCTCTGTAGAGGCAAATTTGGCTATATCGATACCAACACCAGGTACATATTCGACCTTGGAGGAGTGCATTCTCCTATTTGCAAGTGCATAATCCTCTCTGTTGATGGTGACGAGCACATCTGTCCAGTGTGCACACAGCCACTCAACGGGGTAAAACATGAGCCAATTTTTCTTTGGCGCTCCCTTAAAGAAGTGAAAGCCGTGTGCTGTATACACGACCTTGACTTTCCCTTTTTTTCGAAGCTTCCGGCAGGCCGCCCTTGCACAAATGGCCGCAACCGGGGTATGACAATGTACAATATCGTACTTATTGTCCTGCACGACAGTTCGTATCTGCCTTATCGCCCTAAGATTGCTCATACTTAACGGCGAGCGTGAGCAATCTATTTGGTAAATGTGGCATCCCCATTCTCTGTAGCAGTCCGGGACAGCCCATAGCTCGTCATTGCAGGCAACATCGACCGTGTGTCCTAAATCGAGCATCTGCCTGATCAGGTCTTTAAAGAAACCCATCGTTGCTCCGACGGTAGTGACATACAGTATCTTCATTTTATCTCTACCAGCTCAATCATCCCGACATGCCGATTGTATAAGAATGTCACGAGTGCATCTCCAATTGCCGGTGCCGGTGTCGGTTCTTTGATGACCATCCAGCCGTTTGCTTTCAGTTCGTTGACTGCTGCCGGCATATCCGACACCTCATAGCATATGTGATACGGCGTTGGGCCGCTGTTCTTAAGTACACCGTCTACCGGCGTTGACACTCCGTTAGGTGTTACAAGCTCCACACGCTCGTGGCCGTTTTCCATGAACACTATTCTTATGTTGCGGCTGGTATCCTCAGTTATATCTCCTGAGATGTAGCCAAGTCTTTCAAAAGCCTCGACAGCATTTTCGAGTTTCTTGACTGCATATCCTACATGATGCACCTTCATGTTTTCCATTCAGCTCCTATCAGCGGCTCATTTTCGTTGGGCAGCAAGAGTTCATATCTTTTTTCATCTTCTTCCGAAACAAGTGTAAAGCCAAGTCTGTCCCAGAGCTTTTCAACCGGCTTATTTTTTGCCGACACTTTATATGAGCTCGTGATTCTCTTGATGCCACAGGCCTCCGCCTGTTTTTCTACGGCAAATGCAATGCTGTCTTCTATCTGGCGTCCCATCACTCGGCAGCTCATCAGAAAATTTTGCACACACAAAGTTTCGTTTTCCTGATGCGTAAGCATGATTGCCACCAAGCCGCTGTCTCCGTATTTATCTGATACATTGGCAACATATACGCCATTGCTTTCGTCCTCAACATATTTGAGAAACTGTGCCATGTCCATTCTGACAGTATTGGTGTTAAACTGATTTGTTTTGTTGAGCAGCTGAACGGTACGCTCATATTGATCTTGCTGCACTTTATTGACAACGACCTTTATGTTCAGCGACCTGATGTAATCACCCAGCGATGCAGCACTCTCAAGCTCTTTTTTTCGGTTTGCCTCATCACGATACTGGCGAGTTTTTGCCTTATCCTCTTCTGTCTCTCGGGCACACCAAAAATACTTTTCATATATATCTCTAACTGCATTCGGAAGCTTAGCAACATCACGAGGAAAATCTGCAACAGCAACCTGCGGAAGATTTACTCTAACCGATTCTCTTTCCACCTCATTGTCATCAAGGAACACGAAAGAATCAAGACCGAGATTTAGCTCGTTCGCCATGTCTCGTATATTTATATACTTTGGCTCCCAGTTGGCTTTGATCAAAACGAAGTCTTTTTCCTTCAAAACCATGTGCGGGTTATCGCTAAAAATCGCTTGAACATCTTCTATGTTATTCTTAGATGCGATGGCGAGGAGCACGCCCGTTGATGCTATCTCCTTAATTCTCTTCTGTGCATCTCTGTATGCCGCTCCAATGAGAGATCGTCCAAGTACGATACCGTTGGCACCATCTTCGCCCGCAACACCGCCCCATAGTGTGTTATCCAAATCGAGAACCAAAACTTTTTTCCGTACAGATATAAGCCCCTCTGCAAACTCATTTATCGCTGATAAAAGCGGCTTAATACTCTTGAGGCCATAGGGAATCGACCCTGTGTACCAAAGCTTTTCCGAATAAAAATTCTTTCGGCCTTCCGCTTCAATTATCGACTTTAGATCGAAGGGTATCACATTTGATGTCTTTGCTGCGTCAGTAAGACATTTTGCCCATTCAGCTTCCCATAACAACTCAACATTCTCGTCCGCTGCGGGGTAAATGCACCGCCTGCAAATATCAATATTTGAGACTGCAATCGTGCAGTATGGGTAGTTCTCCGCAAGCTCGTGGATATACTCAAAGCAGGTTTTTATCTCCTCCGCTCCGGCTGTATAATCTGAATATGTCTCCATCAGTGCATTGCCGTCTACAATGAGAAAAATAATTGACGGGGCAAAACTGAGCAGTTCATCATTCTTTTGAAGTGCATAATTTATCCACTGACCGTATCCTGATGGCGAGAAAACTTCATGAGTTTTCGCCATCTCGCCTATGAGCATATCCAAATTCACATTTGACAGTATTGCATACTTCAAGGTCGTTACCTCTAATAATTACTCAGATATATATCCGTAAAAATCCCTGAGCGTTTTGATCGAACCAAGCTTTTCGCTGGGAATGTCAACATCATACTCATCACAAATTTCAACCATAAGCCTGAGGTGCATAAGTGAATCCCAGTCACCGTTTGTATAGCTGGAGTCTAAAGAAATGTCTCTCACATCTGCATCCAACACCTCTGCGACAAATTCAAGAAATTTCTGTTCCATAATTTGCTCTCCTAATTATATTTTTCTTGCCGGATTGCCAAACACATGGCGTCCATCCCTAACATTGCTTACAACAAAGCTCCCTGCACCAACATTTACATCATTTCCGATTTTGATGCTTGGAACGGTGCTTGCATGATTATTGAGAAGCGTACGCTCACCGATGACAACATGTCCATTTACTGCGCAGCCGCCAAACAATGTGCTATAATTTCCAATCACCGCATCATGTCCGATAAAATTCTGCGAGAGAATAGTCACATAGTCCCCAATTGTAACATTAACAGTAATTCTCGTATCAGGGTAAATAATGCATCCCTTACCGATTTTGCAGAAACCACCTATGTGGGCATCAGGATGTATAAGCGAAACGATGGCGGCCCCTCTTTTAGATAGACTTTGAATTACTTTTTGTTTTACAGCAGGAAATCCTAACGCAATGACAAACTCCTCGTCCTCTGAGGGCTGCCAGTCTTTTATCGTTCCGATAATGCCGTAATCACAATCATAATCAGAAAGAGCAGCCTCATTATCGTCAATAAATCCTTTAATGTTCCATTTGTGTTCTATATTGTTAACATCTTTGCACCATTGCAAAAGCTCGCGGCCAAAGCCTCCTCCTCCGACAATTATTAAGTCTTTCAATGAATTTCCTCCGGTGTACCCATAAATTCCTCCATAGTTGCACATGTGTCGCTATTTATACCATCACGACATAGCACAGCCTTAACAGTTTGAAGTATTACTTTCAGATCAAATAAGAAACTGATATGTTCGGTATAGTAAACATCCATATCAAATTTTTCTTCCCACGAAATAGCGTTGCGGCCATTAGCTTGAGCAAATCCGGTAAGACCGGGTCTGACATCATGTCGGTGCATTTGTTTTTCGTTATAACGAGGTAAATACCGAACAAGCAATGGGCGAGGTCCGACAATAGACATATCACCTTTTAAAATGTTAAACAACTCAGGAAGCTCGTCCAAAGAGGTTGACCTTAAAAAGCAGCCAAAACGAGTAAGTCTCTGTTCATCAGGCAAAAGGCCACCAGTCAACGGGTCGACTTCATCAGTCATAGTTCTGAATTTTCTTAAGACAAAAATTTCTCCAAATTTACCGGGGCGTTCTTGAGAAAACAGAATAGGAGACCCCAGCTTAATTTTCACCATCAAAGAAATAACCACAAAGAGAGGTGACAAAAAAATAATAGCAATAGCAGACAACAGAATATCCAAGAAGCGCTTAATGTATTTTTCGTAAAAGGTCTCTTTCCTTAACATACTGCACCTCAAAAATGTGAGCACAAAAACCCATATTAAATCGTTTAATTATAATACGAATTACTATAATAGTCAAACATTCAGTCGGCAAAAACTGAATAAATCTCCCATAAAATTCACAAAAGATTCAGATATCAAAACCATCATTGCCAATATAATGGAAAATTGGCAAAAACGCAAAAAACCTGTCACAATAGTGACAGGTTTTTTGTGGCAGGGGAAGAAGGCTTCGAACCCTCGGCCTACGGTTTTGGAGACCGCCGCTCTACCAGCTGAGCTATTCCCCTTTATATTGGTGGGCCTTCAGGGACTCGAACCCCAGACCGACCGGTTATGAGCCGGTTGCTCTAACCAACTGAGCTAAAGGCCCTTATGGAGATATTGCCGTCACATTAAATTGTGACGGCAATACCATCTGGCGCCCCCTGTAGGATTCGAACCTACGACCCTGCGGTTAACAGCCGCATGCTCTACCTGTTGAGCTAAGGAGGCATAAGCAAAGGGTCTGACTTGCGCCAAACCCTTTGATGTTGGCATTGACCTATCTTCCCGGTCCGTCTCCAGACAAGTATTGTCGGCACTG
>ERZ827156.1010-NODE-1010-length-36367-cov-3.610762_pt1 | contig 36367 bp, 48 predicted proteins | sample MGYA00519919_ERZ827156 | MGnify/ENA primary metagenome ERZ827156 (study PRJEB31778, sample SAMEA3449269) | human gut metagenome | biome: human gut; feature: human-associated habitat; material: faeces | place: United Kingdom | collected 2010/2012 ...
CAGGCGACGAAGACTCCGGTGAAGAAGACTCGGGTGAAGAAGATTCCGGTGAGGAAGATTCCGGTGAAGAAGACTCAGGTGAAGAAGACTCGGGCGAAGAAGATTCCGGCGACGAAGCGGAAGAATAATAAAAATATGATTATATAAATTGCGAGTTGGAGGTGGAAATATTGAGAGTGTTATATAAAGCAAGCCTTGTTGTACTGCTTACCGATATGTTTAGCAAGACTCCTATTACTGATGCCGTTATATTATGTAATGGAAAACAAAATCCTTATGTTCGCAAAAAAGATGGTTATTATGTATTTTCAAATTTGTATCCCGATAAATATGAAGTTAGTATAAAATGCAAGGGTTACGACGATATTTTAATAAATGTTGAAGTTAAGGAAAACGAAACTGTTGTTTTAAAAAAACAGTTAAATTGTGCAACGGATAACGAGGCTCTTAAAAATTGTGAAAGCTTCGAATTTACTGTTTTTGAAGATGAAACTTTAATTCCTAATAAAGAAGTAAACATAAGGTTGGAGGAAAAATTAGAGTTTATCAAGCTGACAAAGCCAGCAGAAAAAGGTTCTAATGAATTGTATTTAAATATTCCGATGAGCTATGATTATATGCCGCAGGAGTATGATTATATGTTCAAACGTCGAGCGCATAATTTGTATATTACGGGATATGATGATAAAAAGAAATGTTTTCTGCTCAAGGACCCTTTGGAAAAGGAGTTGGAAGTAGATGGACTTTTTAAACCAGTGTGGAGAATTAAAACAGACAATCAAGGTAAAATTGCCCTGCCTCTTATGGAGCAGTACATGAAAAATGATATTATTAATTTTTCTTTCAGGTCAGAAGGGAAAGATTCAAGGGTAAGAGTAAATAAGAAATCTAAAAAAAATATCGGGAATTTATATGTGTCTAAAGTTAAATTAAAATGATAAGGGGATATGTTTATGGGACTTCCTGTTGTTACATCAGCAACATGTAAATGTTCGTTTGGTATGGCGCCATCTGTGTTTATGGCGTTGCCGGATAAAATGACGTTAATAGAAAACAAGCCTGCAGCCACTATCATGGATAATAAACCAATGGTAAATATAATGCCGTTTGGAATGTGTCAATCGCCGGCAAATCCGCAGGTAGCGGCAGCGACAGCAGCTGCAATGGGAGTTTTGACTCCAATGCCGTGCATACCTATGACAGCTGCTCCATGGTTGCCGGGTTCTCCAACTATATTGATAAAAGGAAAACCTCTGTTGAATAATAAATGTAAACTAATGTGTAACTGGGGAGGAATAATCCAGATTCTTATCCCAGGTGCTATAAAAACTAAGGTTAAATAGTTTTTGAATTGTTAAAATGCTTCTAAAATTAGGAGCATTTTATTTTTAAAGAAGGTGAAGTGTGTGGACAATGAGATAAAAAATAAAAATTATTGGTTGTATTTTGAAGATTATAAAGCTTGTCTTAACGAGTATTCGGAGTACGTTAATATGCTGGTGAATTGCTATATTGACTTTGTTACTTTAAAAAAGGATAAAAATGTATCATCTAAAGAAATTTCGGAATATAGAAAAGATACGTTAAAACAGCTTAAAATTCTTCTTGAAACTATCAAAGAAAAGTCGTTTAATTCTAAAGAAAAAGACGTGTTTATAGCAATAGAGCATATAAGAAACGTTTATAAGCTTGATGATTTAGACCTTGTTTGTCTTGTCTTGAGCATTGAAATTAAAAGAAACGAGGAGATTATAAAAAAGATAAAGTCAATTGACGCAAAGGTGAAAAGTTCGCTTACGCTTGAAGCTGTTATGAAGCTTTACTATTTCGTTTATGATGTTTACGATATTGAAGATTATTATAGTAAACTTAAAAAGCTAAAATCTGATATGAACGATTTGTGTTTTAAGCAAGCATCCACAGAGCTTGACGACAGGTTATTTTCTTATATAATGAGTAACTCGCAGGAAGAAATAAATTTGTCGGGAGTAAAAAAATATTTTTCTCAGGATAGCGAAAAATTAGTAGCGAGAGAAGAGTTTGCTCAGAAAATTACGAATTTTATAAAGCAATCTTCCCAAAAAGACACCGTTTACATACACATATTTGGCTCAAAGGGTATAGGCAAAAGAACCGTTACTAAAAGAATGTGTGATATATTAAAGGAAGATTTGATATTTTTTGATGTTAACAGTTGTCCGAGAAAAAACGAAAAGGAATTTACAAACGCTGTTTTAACGGCGTTTAGAGAAGCTGTTATTATAGGTGGATTTATATGTATAGAAAATTTTGACACGCTCTTAGATAATCCTGAAGACAACAAATATTATATTGATTTTTTACTTAACAAATCTAAAATATTTTCATCTAAGGTGATAGTACTTTCGGAAAAAAATGAGGGATATCTGGATTTTTCAGAAGAAAAGATATGGTTTGATATTGAAATTCCGGAGCTTAACAAAGAAGAGAGTGCGTTAATCTGGGAGTACTATATGAAAGAAATATCAGATTTTACGGATGTTTCTTTTACGGATATGGCGAACAAGTTTTCGTTTAATCCTATGCAAATTAAATGTACGATAAAGGAAGCAAAAAGACTATATTTATGGAACGACAAAAATAAACTTGGTAATAAAGAGATGTCGGAATGCGCATATAAACAAGTGGTTCAAAAGCTAGATGACAAAGCAACTTTAATTCATGCGAAGCATAATTGGAAACAGTTAGTTTTAGACTCGAATGAAAAGACGATGCTAAAAAATGCGTGTGACCAGATAAAGTACAAACATATAGTTTACGATAAATGGGGAATGGGTAACAGGATACTTTACGGAAGAGGGTTAAGTATGTTGTTTGCAGGACCTCCGGGGACAGGTAAAACAATGGCGGCACAGGTTGTGGCAAACGAGTTGGGACTTGACATATATAAAATTGATTTATCACAAATTGTGTCTAAATACATCGGAGAAACAGAAAAAAATCTTAACGATTTGTTTAACGAAGCGAAGAAAAGTAATGTGATACTCTTTTTCGACGAAACAGATGCATTATTCGGAAAACGAACCGAAGTAAAAAGTTCGCATGATAAAAACGCAAATATAGAAACTTCTTACTTACTTCAGAAAATGGAGGAGTATGACGGTATAACAATAATGACAACTAACTATTTAGAGAACATAGATAAAGCATTTTTTAGAAGGATAAGTTATGTTATCCATTTTGCTTTCCCGAATAAGGATTCAAGGAAAAAGATATGGAAAAATATGTATCCAAAGGAGATGCCGCTATCTAAGAATATAGACTTTGACTACCTTGCAAGACAATTTGAAATTTCTGGAGGAAGTATAAAAAATATAGCATTAACGTCGGCGTTTATGGCGGCAAGGGACGAAAAACCTCTTGAAATGAAACATATAATTCTTGCCGTTAAATATGAGCTGGGAAAGCAGGGAAAAACATTAATAAAAGATGATTTTTCGGAGTATAGCTACCTTTTAGATTGACTATGTGAAAAATATTAGAAATTGATAATTTTTGTTGACTTATTTTATTTTTTAATGTATAATATTAATTAAAAGGAAGGAGGATTTAGTTAATTTTTAAACAAAAGCTATCGATGTTAAAAATACAAGATAATAATTTATATTAATCTACAAAGATTATTAAGAGATTGTATAGTAATTGCGGTGCTTAAATCCTATTTTATGGAATTAAAAATAACAAATAAGGAGTGTTAATAATGAATAAAAAAGAAATAAAGGATGTACAACAAATAGTTAATGTAGGTTTTAAATTAAAAAATGGAGAACCTGCAACACTTGGGGACGTTGCTGGTGCTGTTAACAAAGTTTTAAGCTGGGAAGGGTTAAATAATGAAGGAAAGCCTGAAAATAAGACATTTGGCAAAAAAACAAGCTTTGATACTTTAGTTATAAAACCTTTAAAAGAATATTATATGAAGAACTTACAAGGAAATAAAGAGAAGATAGTTCCCCCTAAAACTTTAAAAGGTCTGTTAAAAGTTGCTGAATCAACGAGATATAAAACAAAAACGTCAAATAATAAAATTAAATGCCTTGTAAATTTTCAAAATTGTTTAAGAAATGCTATACACGACATTGAGAATTCAGAGGTAGGAAAAGATATCAAAAATGTCAAAAAGATGAGAAAAAATGGGGTAATTAAGGGATACGTTGATAACTACAAAGACAATGAAAAAGCGGAAAATACACTTAACAAGACAAAAGAATTAGGTAAGAACAGAAAAGCTTTAATGGGCGTTCATTTGTTGCTCGTTGACATAAAGTTTACAGATAAAATTAACGCAAATGAATTAAAAGATGAAGAACAAACAATTCAAAGTCTTTTAAAGACACTTTACAAAAGCAAAAAAGAAAATAGGTGGGATGAACCTGAAAAATGCTTTAAAAATGCAGTGGAATATTGTAAAAAATACGGTGGTGAAAGATTCCTTAAAAATTACAAAGTTTAATAAAATTAACCCCTATAGACCTCCTTTTAGGTCTATAGGGGAGATTTATAATTTATGGAGCTACTGATCCGATTCGAACGGACGACCTGCTCATTACGAGTGAGCTGCTCTACCTGCTGAGCCACAGTAGCAAAATATTAGAATAATTATATATTATTTTATTAAGATAGTCAAGAGGTAAAGAGGTAAATATTTTTATATGTGAATATTGCATTGTTTTATTTGAAAAATTAAGCCTATATTTTACAATCACTTCTAACATTTAACAAATTTACATGTAAATTTTGACTTTATTTTTACTTTTAAATTCTTTTAACATATCATATACTTTAATAAAGTAAAATAATCCCTTGTGTGTTTTAAGGAGAGATGTGTTAATGAGTTTAGTAAACACAAAAGAAATGTTTAAAAAGGCTTACCAAGGCGGCTATGCTATAGGAGCTTTTAACGTAAATAATATGGAGATTGTTCAGGGAATAACTAGTGCTTGCGAGGAGCTTAATGCTCCGGTTATTTTGCAAGCTTCTTCAGGGGCAAGAAAATATGCAAATCATATTTATCTTATAAAGTTGGTTGAGGCTGCTATAAAACAAACAAACATTCCAATTGCTTTACATTTAGACCATGGAAACTCTTTTGAACTATGTAAGGAATGTATAGACGGAGGATTTTCGTCTGTTATGATAGACGGCTCAAGTTTGAGCTATGATGAAAATGTGGAGCTGACTAGAAAAGTAGTTGACTACGCTCATAAATACAATGTTACGGTTGAAGGCGAACTCGGACGTTTAGCCGGAATTGAAGATGATGTTGCAGTGTCGGAGGAGAACTCGTCATATACAAACCCTTCTCAGGTTCAGGATTTCGTGAGTAAAACAGGGGTGGATTCGCTTGCTATAGCGATAGGAACCAGCCACGGGGCTTACAAGTTCAAACTAGGTCAAAAGCCAATGCTAAGATTTGATATCTTAGAGGAGGTCGAGAAACTTTTACCGGGATTTCCTATAGTATTACACGGAGCGTCTTCTGTTATACCGGAATGTGTTGAAACCATAAATAAGTATGGCGGACAGCTTTCAAATGCTGTTGGAATACCTGAAAATATGCTGAGAAAAGCAGCAAGTATGGCGGTTTGTAAGATAAATGTTGACTCTGATTTACGTCTTGCGATGACGGCTGCGATTAGAAAATACATGGCTCTTAATCCATCTCACTTCGACCCGAGGCAATATTTATCCCCGGCTAGAGATGCTATTAAAGATATGGTTAAACATAAAATAGTAAATGTTATGGGATGTGCGGGTAAGGCTTAGAAGCTAGAGGTAAAATTTATATATTATAATGTAAAGCGTATGAAAATATAATGTTTTCATATGCTTTTTTAATTAAGGAGGGTGTTTAGGAATGTATGACATACTTAAAAATGCTGTTGAGGAATTTTCTCTGGGAGGATATGGAATATGTAAATATTCAGATGTGTCGATGAATCTAATAAAATGTCGAGCCATTAGCAGAATACCCGAAAACGCAAAAAGTATTATATGTTTTATATTTCCGTATTACGTTGAAATAGGAGAACATAATGTGTCACGATATGCGGTTGTACAGGACTACCACGACGTGGTTATGAAAGTGCTTACAAAAATTTCCGAAAGACTAAAAGATAAATACAAAAATTATAAGTTTGAGCCGTTTTCAGACAACTCCCCTATTCCTGAAGTCAGGGCAGCGGCACTTAGTGGATTAGGCGTTATTGGCGAAAATCATTTGCTTATAAATGAAAAATATGGTTCGTGGGTGTTTATAGGAGAGATTGTGACGGATATGGAAATTGATGTTGAAAAACGAGAAATAGAAAAATGTAAATCGTGCGGACTTTGTGAAAAACGATGTCCGGGCAAGGCTTTGGGCTCAGAATGCTTTAATAAGGACGTATGTTTATCTCATGTTACGCAGAAGAAAAAGCTTTTATCGCTGGCAGACGAAGAGCTAATAAAGCGTGGAGATTTAGTTTGGGGATGTGATGTATGTCAAGAAGTGTGTCCGATGAATATAAATAAAGAAAGCACTAAAATATCGGAATTTCGAGAAAGCGTACATGAGAATGTGTCGCTGGGGGATTACGATTTATTACCTAACCGTGCTTATCATTGGAGACCGAAAGGTGTGATAGAAAGAAATATAAAAATAAAGTCAGAATCTGAAAATTTATAGACAATTATATTGACTTATGATTTGTTTTATGGTATATTTTAACATATGTAAAAAGAAAGGAATGATATTATGGTTAAATATACCAAAAACAAAATGCTAAGTTTATTTACTGCTATTCTGACGTTTATATTGATTTCGCCAAGTATGATTAATGAAGTGTCGGCAGCAAGTTTAGTGACGGAAAGGGAATTGTTGATGCTTTCGATAATGAGCTACAGTGATTCTCAAAAACAGAATGTTTGGAAAATGACAGACGATGAAGATTTTAATAAGAAGTGGTTTTGCGGATACACAGATGCCTCGGAGCTTAGAGGTTGGAAGATGGTTGACTACAAAATAAGCAAGAATAACACGGATAACGAAGGATTTTCAGCGGTGTGTTATAAAAAGAATAATAATGTTGTGGTAGCGTTTAGAGGTACGGACGATGGTATAATTTCGGAAAACTGGAAATATATTTTGCCATACACCGAGCATCCGCAAGCAAAATATGTTAGGGAGTATATAAATGACCTTGAATTAAAGTGGTTTATAAATTTAGGAACGAACGTATACCTAACAGGACATTCGTTAGGTGGTTATCTGGCGCTTTATGGAACGGGAGTTATTTTGCAACATGATTATTTAAAGAACAGGTTTGTAAAGACAGCAACGTTTAATGGCTTGGGAATGGGCTATTTACAAGATAAAGATATGGAGAAAAAGCTATCTTCGTTAGACGATTCAAAGCTAACCAATTATAGGATATACGGAGATGTTGTTTCGACGATGGGAAAACATTTTACAGGAATAAAAACATTAAAATTTATAAACAACAAAAATGATAGTGGAGCGCCGAGTAATGTGCTGAAAAACCCACATTTTCCACATCATTTTTTAGTACAAAGCCCGTTTGTGCTATAATTATACATAATTAAATAAGATTAACATGATTAAAGTGTGTCTATATTAGTTTATATATACATGCTTTAATTTTTGTTGACTTTTAATTATTTATGTGGTATCTTTAAATAAGAGTTAAAACTGTATTGTGTATAAATGAAAAGGAGAAAATAAATGAATAACATAAAAAATAAATTTTCACTTAAAAATTTAACTTTTTTATTTATCGCTTTAATCGCTTTTTCAGTAGGCGGAGTTAAAGCCAGTGAAAAAAGAGCTGTAAACGATAAAGAACTTCTAATCCTTTCTATGCTAGCATATAGCAACTATCCAACAGAAAAAGGTAAAAGTGATTGTAGCGTTACTGAAATCTGGGAAGAAAGTTTTGCTGATGTTGCAATAAATTGCTGGGAAGGAAACCGTGATTTAGTAAAAAATATGGACGGCTGGTTCGTATATGATTATGATATAAACACAGGTGAAGATTTATTTGGAGAAAAGGGTTTTTCTGTAATATCGTTTAAAAAAGATAACAATATCGTTGTTGCTTTCCGTGGTACAGACCAAGGTTTATTTTTTGAAAATTGGAAATATATAATTCCTTATACAGAACATCCTCAGTCTGTTTATGTTTCAGCATATCTTGGCAAATTAAAACAAAAGGGTAAACTTAATGGAGATGTGAATGTGTATTTTACAGGACACTCACTTGGTGGTTATCTTGCTTTGTATGCTACGGGATTATTTTTAAGTGATAATAATTTCAAAAGAAAGTTTGTTCGCACAGCGACGTTTAATGGCTTAGGTATAGGATTTACAGATGGTTATAAGGTTAGGAAGAACTTGTCTAAATTAAACGATGACCAACTTGTGAACTACAGAATAGACGGTGACGCTGTTTCAAGAATGGGCAAACATTTTAAAAATGTTGTAACAATTAAATTTACGTATATAAACTCTAATTGGAGCAAAGTATTTGCTTGGACTCAAGCTCCTCACTTGATTACTCAATTCTTTTTTAGCGGATATTTTGATAAAGTAAGCTAAAATGTTTTAGATAATATTTAAATAAAGGTTGCATTGTAATGCAGCCTTTTGTTTTTTATGGAATTATATATTTAAATATAGTAAAATATAATAAGAGATAAAAATAAGCAAGGGTGGTTAAAATGTTAAAAATAGGATGTCATTTATCGAGTGCGGGCGGATTTAAAAAAATGATTGAAGATGCGATAAGTATTGGAGCAAACACGTTTCAATTTTTCACGAGAAACCCGAGAGGCGGAAAAGCCAAACAAGTAAACGAGAGTGATGTTGCGGATTTTTTAAGGATAGCAAAAGAAAAAAATTTTGCAAAGATTGTGGCGCATGCTCCATATACACTCAACGCTTGCTCAAAGGACGAAAAAATAAGACAATTTGCCCTCAACATAATGAAAGACGACATAAATAGAATGGAGTACGTGCCGGGGAACTACTATAATTTTCACCCGGGTAGTCACACAGGTCAAGGAGTCGATGTTGGAATACAGCAAATTTCAGATATGTTAAACAGTATAATAACAGAAAATCAGAGTACAGTTATTTTGCTTGAAACGATGTCAGGTAAAGGAAGCGAGGTTGGTTCGAGGTTTGAAGAAATCAGGCGGATAATGGACAAAATCGAAATAAAAGAAAAGGTGGGCGTGTGTTTAGACACTTGTCATATAAGCGATGCGGGCTATGATATTGTTAATAATCTTGATGGAGTGATTAAAGAATTTGATGAGGTTATAGGGATAAAAAATCTTAAAGCGGTGCATTTAAACGATAGTAAAAATCCGGTTGGCTCAAAAAAGGACAGGCATGAAAAAATCGGTTTAGGATTCTTGGGAGAAGAAGTGTTAAAGAAAGTTATAAATCACGAATTGTTGCGTGACTTGCCGTTCATACTCGAAACACCGAACGATAATTTAGAAGGGTACGCAAAAGAAATAGAGTTACTAAGAAAAATGTATAATTAAAATTTATGTAAAACTTGATTTTGGTTTATAATTGCGATACAATATTCCAATAAAATATTTTAAACTTTGAATAACCGCTAAAAATGATAATTTATTGTTGTTATAAGGTAGGATGATATATGAAAATTCTACATAGAAAATATAAAAGTAAAGCCAAAGAAAATAAATACAGCAAAGAAAACGATAGTCTTGAAAATATAATAATGAAGATAGTAAGCCCATACTTTGAGATGCTTAAACAAGAGGGAATAAAAAATAAGATTGAAGAAGTATTAACAGGGGTAAGTTTAGACAGTTTGTTGATAGACAAAGTAAGAAAACATCTTGCGTCTGTGAGGTTCGTGGAACTCGGAAGAGGAGTGGGCAGAATTTCTGTTCAGTATCGTAACGGCGGAATTCAAATGGAACCGATAGGGTTTGTCAGACTGATAATAAGAAGGATAACAGTATCGGACGAGCAAATAATAGATTTGATGAACGACATAATAGACCAAATTCAAGAAAAGTATGTTAATAACTCAGACTATTTTGTGAGTAAAATAGATGAGATACTTAAAAAATTAGATGAGTCTGAGGTGTATAAACCGGAAACGTCAGAAGAAAAAACACTTTATGATGTTGTTTTGCTCATTCTTTTGAATCATTACAAAATTAAAAATGATATACCAAGCTGGATAGAGAAAGCGGTCGACAATATAGAACAACCGGATTTCATAGAAGATTTAATAATGGTTATTATCGAACAGGTGGGAAGTATAGCCTCTAACATGAGCGATAATTTGTTTTTGGACTTTAAAGTTACATTCGACTCTAAAATTTTAAGGGGAATATTAAACAGTCAAACTAATCGAGGACAAGTATCGAAACTGCTCTCGATGATGGACATTAATATAAAGTCGATAATTTACAATCTGGCAGAAAATTATATAAGTCCAAGTTTTATTAAGGGATTTGGCGATTTAATCGGAGGAATAGCGAGTAACTTTTTAAGCGACATAGCCCAAAGAGAGCAGGAATACAGCGAAAATTTACAGCAAAATAGAAGTAATAAAGAAGCTTTAGAGCACTCTCAAATCACAATGACTATGGGTAAAAAACCAAGTGAGCGGAATTTTAGATGGTATACGGATGTTAACGAGAGTAAACCTTGCTTTGAGTATTCCGAGGACGAAAACTTCAACTGTTTTAATTCCATAAAAGCAGATGTAGAGATTGTACCGAGAATGAAAACTGTTCTTAATTTGGGATTGGTGTCGAGCTACTCGGTTGAAAAAGTAAAAAAATACTCCGTAAATTTGACTGGCTTAAAAGAGGACAAATCCTATTATTACAGGATAGGAAATTCAGAAACCAATGAATTTGAGGAAATTTATAAATTTAAAACATACTCCGACAGTCAAATAAAATTTATTGTTATGGCGGATTCTCAAGGAATGGTAAAGTATGATTACAGCTTATTTCTGAGAGTGTTTGCGGATGCGTGTAAAAGAATAAAAGATTCTCATTTTACGGTTCATATGGGAGACTTCGTTGACGACGGAAACAACGAAGAATACTGGAGCTGGCTTCTTAATTCAAGGCTATGGAAAGAAAATACGATGGTTCCGGTTGTTGGTAATCACGAGGCAAGAAGATGTGGGGTAGCGTATAGAGCGGGCGTACAAAATTCGGTTTTGAGTCATTTTAATGTTTGTCTAGCCAGAAAGCAAAATTTAGAAACAGGTTTTTATTATTCGTATGAATACGGCAATGCAAAATTTGTCGTGCTCAATACTAATGACATGGACGAATACGGAAAAATTAGTAGAAGACAGTATAATTGGGCGTTGCAGGAGCTTGAAAACACAGACAAACAATGGAAAATAATGATTACCCATAAATCACCTTATTCAAACGGTCCGCATCACAGCGACAGAGATGTTGAAAATATAGGTAAACAAATTTCTCAGCTTGCGTATATGGGAAATGTGGACTTGGTTATAGGAGGTCATGACCACGTTTATGTTAGAACGCCTGTTATGAGTATGGGAAAAGAAGTAGATTGCAGGAAAAAGGTGATTGAAAAAGACGGAATTGATTACGAAACATTTATAAATCCCAGAGGAACACTTTATATAGTTCCGGGTACGACGGGTGTTAAAAATTACAAACAAAATACAGAAGTAACATTTCCGATAGAGAAACAAAAAGATTTAGATTGTCCGGTTTACTCAAGCGTTGAGATAAATAATGGGGAATTGTATTTTTCATCGTATAAGTTTGATGTTATAACGAGAACCTCTTCTTTACTGGATTGTTTTGCTATAGAGAAAAACTTAAATTCTAAGGTTAAGGAAAACGCTTTGACAGTGTCGGAACTTATCGAGGTCATAAGCGACGAACCAAGTGTTGTTAACAGCGATAAAATACTAAGCGTTAGAGAACGCTATAATTCACTTGATTATTCTCAAAGAATAAATGTTAATAACAGTAAGCTTATAAGCGCAGAGAAGATGAGTAAAAGCTATAATGATATTTTAAGTTTAGAGATAGTAACGGTGACGAATAAAAGTGAATTTTTAGAAGCTGTGGGCAACGAAAAGGTTGGGACAATCATTGTAGACTGCGACGAAATAAAATTTGAAAATTCTTTTGGTCTTAAAAATCGTTGTGTGATTTCGAGGAACCTGTGTATAAGAGGAAGAGGAAGGCTTATTATGATAAATTTCATCGTAGTAAGCGGAGTGACGTTTATATTAGACGACAGTATATGTATCGACAATACAAGAAGATTATTTTCGCCATACGCTTCTTTAAGTGCTATAGACGCTCATGATAATTCAAATATTATAATTAATAGTAATGTGTCCATTAAAAGCGCCTACGGGATAGGAGTGAGAAGTCGAGGGATTAACCTGTTTGGACAAAGGTGTAAAGTATATTTAAACAGTAAAAGCGAAAATTGGTGTTCAGATGGTTTCTTGTTTTCGTATGGGGAAACAAACAAAATCATTGTTAACGACGGAAAATATAGAGCCTGTAGGGGGAGGTATACTTTTAATGTTTGCGGGTGTGGTACGCTTGAAGTGAACGGAGGCGAAATAAACAATATAAAAGCCGGGAGCAAAGCGACGGTTTATATTAGAGGGGGATTTATAGGGAGCGAAAAGACAAACGAAAAACTGATAACAGTGGATTGTAGTGGAAAAATGTGTGTGACAGGCGGAATAATAGCGGAGTATAAAGGGACAGCGATAAATTTACACGGAGAAGAAGCTGTGTTGTGCTTGCAGCCGGACCACGAAGGTGCGCTCAAAATAGGAGACAAAATTATTTACATGGGGCGTATCGACAATTTAAAAAATAAACGTGTAAAAATAAAATTCTCCAATGAAGATTTGAGAAAATATTATAATATGGAAGGTTTGTATGCCGTTGTCAGCGATGGGGATAAAATCGAAAAATTGATTAATTTAAGAACAATAAATAAGTATATCGGAGATAATAGTGTGGTTAATCTGATGTGTGGGTATAAAAAGGTTGTTATCAGGGCAAGCCACACTGTTAAAAACGATAATATAAAATTCAGCTCAGGAGCGAGGGTATATTTGTTTAGTAAAGCTAGGGACGTGTATTAATTCTTAGTTTAAAAAAAGGGGTAGTGTTTTATGGGAAGGTATAGAAGGCTTAACAATGAACATGCTGAAAAGTTAAACAGGTATAAAAAGTTTGGAAATAAAATGTTGAAGATGGTAAAGTGGGTTTCTGTTTTATCTGTTATAGCAGTGTTAATAATCGGAGCAACTATAGTTTTTTATGTGTTTGTAGACGGCAGTGCAGTACTCGGAAAATCATATAAGGGAACAAAGATAGAAAGCGTTATGCACAGAAGAATATGGACGATAATGAGACTTTAACTGATGAAGAGAAGAATGCTCAAATTGAGGGAGAGATTGTTCAAAAGGATTCGCAAGACAATCAAGAGGATTCAACCGCTCAGACGGATGGGAATAAGGGCTATGAAAAAGAGTTCAGCAAATGGAATGATAGCTGTAGCGCTGAAATGATAGTCGTAAACAAAGATAATTTAATTCCGAAAAAGTTCAAAGTAAAGACTAAAATTTGTAGGGGAAAAGAAGTTGGGGCAGATATTTCGGAAAATCTTGAAAAAATGATATCAGACGCTAAAAAAGATGGTATAATATTGTGGATATCATCAGGATATCGGAGTGTGGAACGCCAAACAATGCTTTTTAATCGGCAGGTTCAAAGAGAAAAAAACAAGGGATTAAGCGAGCAAGAGGCTGAAAAAAGTGCACAAAGTGTGGTTGCGAAACCTTATACGAGCGAACATAACACGGGTCTTGCCGTTGACTTTAACGGAGTGGAAGATGATTTTTACAAAACAAAAGAGTATCAATGGCTTCTTTCCCATTCCGCTGAATACGGCTTTATAGAGAGATACCCGAAAAAAGACCAAAGTATAACAGGCGTTATTTATGAACCGTGGCATTTTAGATATGTTGGAAAGGAAAACGCCATTAAAATAAAGGAGAGCGGTTTATGCTTGGAAGAATATGTTCGGAGTTTAAATAATTAATGATGGAGGAAGTGTTATAATGAGTAAAAAAGTTAGAACAAGATATGCGCCGAGTCCGACCGGGTTTATGCATATAGGAAATTTAAGAACAGCGCTTTATGAATATTTGATAGCGAAGTCAAATGGCGGAGATTTCGTTTTGAGGATTGAAGACACAGACCAAGAAAGGTATGTTGAAGGAGCGGAAGAGGTTATATACTCCACTCTTAAAAAGGTTGGGCTGACTCACGACGAAGGACCAGACGTTGGAGGAGAATACGGACCTTACGTTCAAAGTCAGAGGAAAGATATGTATTTACCATATGCTAAAAAGCTGGTTGAGGAAGGAAAAGCATACTACTGTTTTTGCGACAAAGAAAGACTGCAATCTCTTAAGCTAAAAGACGGTGAGAATGAATTTGGTGGCTACGACAGACATTGTAGAAATTTATCAAAAGAAGAAATTGAGCGTAAAATGAAAGAAGGAGCTCCTTATGTTATCAGACAGAAGATGCCAATGGAGGGAACTACAACATTTCATGATATGGTTTTTGGCGAAGTTACGGTTGAAAACAAGGAACTCCAAGACCAGATTTTGATAAAGGCAGACGGCTATCCAACATATAATTTTGCTAATGTTATAGACGACCACACGATGAATATTACTCATGTTGTGAGAGGATGTGAATATTTGTCTTCAACGCCTAAGTATAATCTTTTATACGAAGCTTTTGGTTGGGAAATTCCAACGTATATTCATCTTCCTTTGATAATGGGTAAAAATGAAGACGGAAGCGTGTCTAAACTTTCAAAGCGTCATGGAGCGGTGAGCTTCGAAGAACTCGTTAAAGACGGATATTTAAGTGAGGCTATTATTAATTATATAGCTCTTTTGGGATGGTGTCCTGAAGAGAACAAAGAAATCTTTTCGCTTGAGGAATTATGCAAGGAATTTTCTGTGAAAAGAATAAGTAAATCACCGTCTGTGTTTGACTACGATAAGCTTAACTGGTTTAATGCAGAGTATATAAGGAATATGACTGTTGAAGATTTTTGTAAAATTGCGGCGCCTTACATAGAAGAGGGTGTGGGGAGTAAAAATTTAGATAGCAAAAAAATTGCAAGCGTACTGCATGAAAGAACAGTTAAATTAACGGATATTCCTGAGGTTGTGAAATTTTTCGGGAAAGTTTCGGAGTATGACAAAGAGATGTACATTAACAAAAAAAGTAAAACAAACCTTGAAAATTCTCTTCAAATGCTGGAATCTTCAAAAGAGATGCTTAATGCTGTTGAAGACTGGTCGTTTAACACACTCCATGATTTATTAATTAAATTTGCTCAAGATAACGGTCTTAAAAACGGTACTGTAATGTGGCCTATAAGAATAGCCCTTTCAGGACAAAAAATGACTCCCGGCGGAGCTATAGAAATTCTCGATATATTAGGTAAACAGGAATCTCTTAACAGGATACAGGCGGGAATAGACAAACTAAAAAATTAATATAGAAGGAAGATTTATTATGGATAAAAATGATATAATTAACGCTAAAGAAACTGAAAACGAAGAAATAACCGGTAACTTTATTCACGAGTTTATAAAGGAAGATATATCAAGTGAAGGAAGATTTGCCGGTAAGACGGTCCACACAAGGTTTCCGCCCGAACCAAATGGGTATCTTCATATAGGTCACGCAAAAGCTATTTGTATTGACTTTAGTACGGCTGAAAAATTTAATGGGATTTGTAATTTGAGAATGGACGACACAAACCCAACAAAAGAAGACGTTGAATATGTAGACTCAATAAAGGAAGATATAAAGTGGCTTGGCTTTGACTGGCAAGACAGATTTTATTATGCTTCTGATTACTTTGATAAAATGTATGAATTTGCTGTTGGCTTGATAAAAAAAGGTTTAGCGTATGTGTGTGAGCTTACTCCTGAGCAGGTCAAGGCAAACAGGGGCGACTTAAATCATCCTGCCGTTAGCCCGTATAGAGACAGACCTATCGAAGAAAGTTTAGATTTATTCGAGCGTATGAAAAACGGAGAGTTTGAAGACGGTAAAATGACTTTAAGAGCTAAGATAGACTTAAATTCAGGTAATTTCAATATGAGAGACCCTGTAATATACAGAATAAATAGGTCAAAACACCACAGAACTGGCGATAAATGGTGTATATACCCTATGTATGACTATGCTCATCCGATTGAAGACGCTTTGGAAGATATTACTCATTCGTTGTGTTCTTTAGAGTTTGAAGACCACAGACCTCTTTATGAGTGGGTTATAAATAATATAGATTGTAGCTCAAAGCCACGTCAGATAGAGTTTGCAAGGCTTGGAATTAACAATACGGTTATGAGTAAAAGAAAGCTTCGTCAGCTTGTTGAAGGCGGATACGTAAGCGGTTGGGACGACCCTAGGATGCCTACTTTATGTGGTTTGAGACGTAGAGGATATACTCCTACTTCAATAAAAAATTTCTGCGAAAGAATAGGCGTGTCTAAGGTTATAAGCACGGTTGATTACGGCTTTTTAGAGCACTGTTTAAGAGAAGATTTAAACATGAATGCAAAGCGTGCAATGGCGGTCTTAGACCCAATTAAGCTTATAATTACGAACTATCCCGAAGATAAAACGGAAGAGTTTGAAATTGAAAATAATCCTAACGATGAATCCGCAGGAATGCGTAAGATTACGTTTTCAAGAGAGCTATATATAGAAAGAACAGACTTCATGGAAGAACCTGTTAAGGGATATTTCAGAATGTATCCGGGGAATGAGGTAAGGCTTAAAACGACGTATATAGTTCGTTGTACGGGGTGCAAGAAGGACGAAAATGGAAATGTTGTTGAAGTTTACGCTGAATATGACCCTGAAACCAGAGGAGGAAATACTCCGGACGGAAGAAAGGTTAAAGGTACGATACACTGGGTTGACGCTAAAAATTCGATTGATGCGGAAGTTAGGCTTTACAACAATTTATTTACGGTTTCTGACCCTGAGGGAGGAGAAAAAGAATTTGTTGAATATATAAATCCAAATTCTTTAGAAGTTTTAAAGGGATGTAAATTAGAAAATTCATTGAAAGATGCAGTGCCTGGAGAGTCGTATCAATTTATGAGATTGGGTTATTTTTGTGTCGACAATCGTGAAAGCAATTCACAAAAAATTGTATTTAATCGCTCAGTATCGCTTAAAGATGGATTTAAAACTAACAAGAGAAAATAAATTTTATTTTGGGAAATGTTGACTTTATATAAACATCTATGATATAATGCGGACATGATAATTAAAAATATGTAAATTGGGGGAATTTTTGATGCTTAATATTAAATTTAAAAGCGCAATTGCTTTTTTGTCTTTGGTATTTGCCCTTAGTCCATTTGCAATAAATTGCGTAAATGCAAAAGAAAATTCATGCCTGACAGAACAAGCAAGTTCTCAAGACGAATTTTCTATTAATAAAGACGGAGCGTTAGTGGGATACTTCGGAAAGAGTGAAAACGTGGTAATTCCAGAAGGAGTAACGTCGATAGATAATTTTGTTTTTTCAGACCATACGGAAATTAAAAGTGTAAAAATTCCAAGTAAAGTTAAAACAATAGGTAACTATGCATTTTCAGGATGTAGCTCTTTGAGAAACGTTGAACTTGCGGGCGACATTGAGAGTATTGGTTCTTTCTGCTTTTCGAATTGTACAGCATTGGAAGAGGTTTATATAGGAAGCGAACTGGAGTCAATAGGGGATTTGTGCTTTTGGGGTTGCGAATCTTTAAAAGCTATAAACGTTGATGAGGAAAATGAAAGTTTTGCAAGCGTTGACGGAGTACTATTTAATAAAGACGTAACAAATTTGATTTTGTGTCCTTCGTGTTTAGAAAAGGATTATGTTATGCCGAATAGCGTTGTAAACATAGGAGCTTATGCGTTTTTTGGGTGCGATAAGATAGAAAGCATTAAATTTTCCGAAAATTTAAAAGCAATAGGAGACATGGCTTTTTACAAATGTAGCAGTTTGAAAAGTGTACAGTTTGGTAACAATCTTAAAGTAATAGGTTCGTGTGCGTTTGGGGATTGTACGTCATTAAACGAAGTGAAGTTGCCTGAAAGTATGGTGTCTATAGGGAGCAGTGCGTTTTTTGACTGCGTGGGAATGACAGACATAAAAATATTGTCGAAAGACGTTCACGTTGGGCATCATGCATTTTACTATTGCGACAAATTAACTATTCACGCTGAAAGAGGTTCAACGGCTGAAAAGTACGCAATAAAAAACAAAATAAAATTTGAAAGCATAAAATAAAAAAGAAAAATAGTGTATCAGGGTTAAAATGTAAATTTAACCCTGAATTTTTATTATAAAATTAAAAAATATACTTGCATATGAAAGAAATGTATGTTATAATAATGGAGCGTGACTGCAATTGATATGCGATGAAGCGGGAGGTTGCGATTGAAAAATCGGTTTTTCCGTGGAGTATGTCCGATTTCAAACCGGGCGAAAGGATATTTTTTAATGTTTTATGTGGCAATAGTTGCTTTTGCTGCGTGGAATGTTGAATACTTTCTGACTTATCCCGGATTGATTTAAAGATTAATCCGGTTTTAAAATGCTCACAAAATGAAACACCCGGAAGGGTGGATAAGTAACTAAGGTGTGCCCGCCAACTATTAACTATAAGGAGGCGATTTAATTGGCAGTCAAGGAGAAAATCAGAATAAGACTAAAGGGTTATGATCATCAATTAGTTGACCAATCAGCAGAAAAAATAGTTCAAACGGCTAAAAAGTCAGGTGCGAAGATTTCAGGTCCAGTACCGCTTCCAACTGAAAAGCAAGTTATAACAATATTGCGTGCTGTACATAAGTACAAGGACAGCCGTGAACAATTCGAGATAAGAACCCACAAAAGACTTATCGACATTCTCAGACCATCAAATAAGACAGTAGAGTCATTGATGAGTTTAGAGCTCCCTGCAGGAGTTGAAATAGAGATAAAACTCTAATTTAATGGACGTGCAGATGGGGTCAAGTTGGTGGAAATCCATCAACCAATAACCTAACTAGGAGGTAAAGAAAGTGAAAAAAGCAATCATAGGTAAAAAAATCGGTATGACGCAAATCTTTGATGAAAAAGGAAACGTAATACCAGTAACAGTAGTTGAAGCCGGACCATGCATGGTATCGCAGAAGAAGACTGTTGAAAAAGATGGATACGCAGCAATTCAAATGGGTTATGGAAATGTTAAACCAAACAGGCTTAACAAACCGTTGAAAGGACACTTTGATAAATCAAATGTGGCTCCAAAGAAAGTGCTAAGAGAATTCCGCTTTGATGACGCAGAGGCTTTGAATGTTGGAGACATAATAAAGGCTGACACATTCGCTGAAGGCGATAAAATAGATGTAATCGGTACAAGCAAAGGTAAAGGTTACGCAGGTGTAATTAAACGCTGGAACTTTAGAAGACTTAAAGAAACTCACGGTACAGGTCCAGTAGTACGTCACGGAGGCTCAATAGGAGCTTGTTCAGACCCTTCAAGAGTATTTAAGGGAAAGAAAATGGCAGGACATCTTGGTGCTGAAAGAGTTACAGTTCAAAATTTAAAAATTGTTAAAGTTGACGCTGAAAACAATTTAATCGCGATAAAAGGTGCAGTACCGGGTGCAAACGGCGGTATAGTTCTTATCCGCGATAGCGTAAAGGCTTAAGGAAGGGAGGAATTGTAATGCCAAAAGTAGCAGTATTGGATATGGCAGGTAAAGAAGTAGGCTCAGTAGAATTATCTGATGCAGTGTTTGGAATAAAACCAAATATGTCTGTAATGCACGATGTAGTGGTAAATTATTTAGCAAATCAACGTCAAGGAACTCAGTCAGCATTAACACGTTCAGAAGTATCCGGAGGCGGAAGGAAGCCTTGGAGACAAAAGGGCACAGGTCATGCCAGACAAGGTTCAATAAGGTCACCTCAATGGAGACATGGTGGAATTGTGTTTGCACCGAAGCCACGTAGCTATAGATATGTGTTAAACAAAAAGGTGAGAAGACTTGCTATGAAATCAGCATTTTCAAGCAAGGTGCTTGATAACCAAATGTTAGTGTTAGATTCATTAAGCGTTAATGAATACAAAACAAAAAACATAGTAAACATGCTAAAAGCAATAGACGCTGAAAAGAAACCGTTAATAGTATTACCGGAAGTTGACAGCAAGATAATAAATTCAGCAAGAAACATTCCTGGGGTTAAGACAGCTCAAGTAAACACACTAAACGTTTACGACATTTTAAATGCAGGAAAATTGGTAGTAGTAAAAGAAGCATTGAGTAAAATTGAGGAGGTGTATGCATAATGGCAGAACAAGATATTATATTAAAGCCTATAGTAACAGAAAGAAGTATGGCAGGTATGGCCATGAAGAAATACACCTTTAAAGTAGCAAAAGACGCTAACAAACTTGAAATAGCAAAAGCAGTAGAAAAGCTTTTCGGAGTAAAGGTTGAAAAGGTAAATACTTTAAATGTTAGAGGACATTTACGTCGTCAAGGTCGTACTCAAGGTTACACACCATCATGGAAAAAGGCTGTTGTAAAGCTTAAACAAGACAGCAAGGGAATCGAATTCTTCGAAGGCATGATCTAATAGTGCTGAGAAGCCTTTGGAAAGGGTGAAAATTATGATGAGTAAAGAGAGTATTGAAATCTTGTTGAAAAGGTTTAAAAAAAGTAATCGTATTATTGGCATAACAACAAGTTTATTAGTACTTCTTTTTGCGGGAATGTCACTTTGGGACTTGTTTCATGGAACAAAAGTTTTTATTGAAACTGAATTGTCTCTTGTAACGACGATTGTTGTACTTTCTGTACCTTACATTTTTAGTAGCCTTAACGAGCTTAGTAAATTGTTAATGGAAATTAACGAAAGAACATCTTTACATCATAATAATAATCCAAAAGAGTAAAAAGCATTTATGGGGAAGTCAGTTCCCGAAAAGCGAAATTTAAGGAGAGTGAAAAAATGGCCATAAAGAATTATAAGCCGACAACACCATCAAGGCGTAATATGTCGGTTACTGATTACTCCGGATTGTCAAAGAAAGGACCAGAAAGAAGTCTTTTAGAGCCTTTAAACAAGAAATCAGGACGTAACAGTTATGGTAGAATTACAGTACGTCACAGAGGTGGCGGAAATCGCAGAAAGTATCGTGTAATAGATTTTAAGAGACAAAAATTTGATATTCCTGGCACAGTAATGAGCTTAGAATATGACCCAAACCGTTCAGCACACATTGCTTTAGTGCAATATGAAGACGGAGAAAAAAGATATATAATAGCCCCTAACGGTTTAAAGGTTGGTCACGTTGTAATGGCAGGACCAAACGCCGATATAAAACCAGGTAACGCATTACCGCTAGTTAACATCCCGACAGGTACATTTATTCATAACGTTGAATTGTATCCGGGCAAGGGAGCGCAACTTGCAAGGTCTGCGGGAAATATGGCTCAACTTATGGCGAAGGAAGGCAAGATGGCTTTATTAAGACTTCCATCAGGCGAATTAAGAAATGTTCCGGTTGAGTGTATGGCAACAATAGGTCAAGTTGGAAATGTTGACCACGAAAATGTTAAAATTGGTAAAGCAGGACGTAAGCGCAACATGGGCTGGAGACCTACAGTTAGAGGTTCTGTTATGAACCCGTGCGATCACCCACACGGTGGTGGTGAAGGTAAATCTCCAATCGGTCGCTCAGGACCTGTTACACCTTGGGGTAAACCAACATTGGGATATAAGACACGTGCTAAACATCATCGTTCCGATAAATATATCGTGAAACGTAGAAATAGTAAGTAGTGCGTACAGAAAGGAGCTTGTAAGAAAATGAGCAGAAGCTTGAAAAAAGGACCTTTTGTACAACCGGTGTTACTAAAAAGAGTAAAGGCAATGAACGAAAAAGGAGAAAAGAAAATCCTAAAAACATGGAGTAGAGCATCAACAATATTCCCAGATTTCGTTGGTCATACTTTTGCAGTACACGACGGTCGTAAGCATGTGCCCGTTTATGTGACAGAAGATATGGTTGGTCATAAACTAGGAGAGTTTGCACCTACTAGAACTTTTAAAGGTCATGCAGGGTCAAAAACAACAAAGAAATAACGGGTGGAAGGAGTGTAGGACATGGAAGTAAAAGATATCGAAGCAAGAGCTTATTTGAAGTATGCACGTATTTCACCAAGAAAGGTATCAATAGTGTTAGACCTAATAAGGAACAAGCCTGTTGATTATGCTATGGCAGTGTTAAAACACACACCTAAGGCAGCATGTGAATATCTTGAAAAATTACTTAAATCAGCAATTGCAAACGCCGTGAACAATAAGCATATGGACGTATCAAGACTTTATGTATCAGAATGCTTTGTTTGTCCGGGACCAATCCTTAAGAGAATTAGACCAATGTCTAAAGGACGTGCATACAGAATCGAAAAGAGAACTTCGCACGTTACAATAGCTCTTAAAGAAAAAGAATAGCGAAGAAGGAGGTAGACTATGGGTCAGAAGGTAAATCCACACGGTATTCGTGTAGGTGTAATAAAAAATTGGGATTCTCGCTGGTTTGTAAGCAAAAAAGACTTTGGAGACACGTTGGTAGAAGACTACAACATACGTAAAACACTAAAGAAAAAGCTTGCAGCTGCAGGAGTACCTAAAATCGAAATAGAAAGATATGCAAATAAAGTAAGACTCCACATACATTGTGCAAAACCTGGTATGGTTATAGGAAAAGGTGGATCTGAAATAGAAAAATTGCGTCAATACTGCGAAAAAATAATAAAGAAGCCGGTAATCATAAACATAGTAGAAGTGAAAAACCCGGACATGAACGCTCAATTAGTTGCTGAAAATATAGCTCAACAACTAGAAAAGAGAGTATCATTCAGAAGAGCAATGAAACAATCTATGGGACGTTCAATGAAAGCAGGAGCAAAGGGAATAAAAACTCAAGTGTCAGGTCGTTTGGGCGGAGCAGAAATCGCCAGAGCTGAACATTATCATGAGGGAACTATTCCGCTTCAGACTCTTAGAGCAGACATTGAATATGGATTTGCAGAAGCAAATACCACTTATGGAATAATAGGAGTAAAAGTGTGGCTTTATAAAGGTGAGATTTTACAAGACAACCGTAAGTCACAAGCCAAATCGGAAGGGGGCAGTAAATAATGCTGTTACCTAAAAGAGTAAAATACCGCAAGGTTCACAGAGGAAGAATGAAAGGTAAGGCAATGCGTGGAAACAAGGTTGCATACGGAGATTTCGGTTTGCAAGCTTTAGAGCCGGCATGGATAACTTCTAATCAGATAGAGGCTGCTCGTGTGGCAATGACACGTTATTGCAAAAGATTCGGTAAAGTATGGATAAAGATATTCCCAGATAAGCCTGTAACTAAAAAACCGGCAGAAGTAAGAATGGGTAAAGGTAAAGGTTCTCCGGAATATTGGGTAGCGGTAGTAAAGCCACAGAGAATCCTATTCGAAATAGGAGACGTACCTGAGGAAACTGCTAGAGAAGCTATGAGATTAGCAGCAAATAAGTTACCGATAAAATGTAAGTTTGTAAAGAAGGAAGAAACGGATGGTGAGCAATAATGAAGGCTTCAGAAATAAGAGCAATGTCTATGGAGGAGCTAGAATCTAAATTAAAAGATTTAAAGTCTGAGCTTTTCAATCTACGCTTCCAGCTTGCCATTAATCAGCTCGAAAACCCAATGCGTATTAAAGCTGTGAAGAAAGACATCGCTAAAATCCATACAGTTAAGCGTGAGAAAGAGATAAACGAAAGCGTTAATGCGTAAGAGAGGGAGGGTAAAACCGTGAGCGAACAAAGAAATATGAGAAAAACCGTGGTAGGCATGGTAGCTAGCGACAAAATGAATAAGACCATAGTAGTTTCAGTTGCAGATAGGGTTAAGCATCCTAAATACAACAAAATCGTAAAACGTACAATCAAGTTTAAGGCACATGACGAAAACAATGAATGTAAGATAGGCGATAAGGTTCGTATTATGGAGACACGTCCACTATCTAAAGACAAGAGATGGCGTATGGTAGAGATAATAGAAAAGGTAAAATAATTAAATTAAAACAAATTTAACCAGTTAGGAGGAGCGCACTGTGATACAGCAAGAAACTCGCCTCAAAGTAGCCGATAATACTGGTGCAAAAGAATTAATGTGTATAAGAGTACTAGGTGGAACCGGCAGGAGGTACGCCAATATAGGGGACGTTGTGGTAGCTTCGGTAAAAAAAGCAGCACCCGGCGGCGTTGTAAAAAAAGGTGATGTAGTAAAGGCGGTTATTGTACGCACAGCTAAGGGCGTGCGCCGCGATGATGGTTCGTATATACGTTTCGACGAAAATGCAGCTGTCATAATAAAAGAAGACAAAAATCCAAGGGGCACACGTATATTTGGACCTGTAGCCAGAGAATTACGTGACAAAGACTATTTAAAAATACTAAGTCTAGCTCCGGAAACGCTTTAGTGGAGGTGTTCACTGTGAAAAAAGGAAAAACAATAGAAGCAAAAAAAGTGCATGTAAAAACGGGTGACACCGTCATGGTACTAAACGGCAAAGAGCGTGGTAAAAAAGGTAAGATAATAGCTGTAAGTCCAAAAGAGGGCAAGGTAATTATCGAAGGCATAAATGTAGTGTCTAAACACGTTAAACCCCGCAGACAAGGTCAGGAGGGCGGCATAGTAAAAACTGAAGGTGCTATGTATGCATGTAAAGTACAACTAGTATGCTCTCACTGCGGCAAGCCTACACGCATTGGTCATAAGATTAATAATGAAGGCAAAAAAGAACGCATTTGTAAAAAATGTGGTGAGTCTCTGTAAGGAGGATATAGATGGCTAGACTAAAGGAACATTATAAGCAAGAAGTAGCGCCACAGCTTATGAACAAATTTGCATACAAAAGCGTAATGCAAATACCTAAAATTGAAAAGGTTATAATAAACGTTGGTGCGGGTGAAGCACGCGACAACTCAAAGGCTATAGACGCTATTTTAAGAGATTTATCATTAATTACAGGTCAAAAACCGGTAGTATGTACGGCTAAAAAATCAGTAGCGAACTTTAAGCTTCGTGAAGGAATGAAAATCGGAGCTAAGGTTACTCTTAGAGGCGACAGAATGTATGAATTCCTAGACAGATTTTTCAACCTTGCATTACCAAGAGTTAGAGACTTCAGAGGAATAAATCCGAACTCATTCGACGGAAGAGGAAACTACAACATGGGAGTAAAAGAACAATTAATATTCCCAGAAATAGAATACGACAAGATAGATAAAGTTCGTGGAATGGATATATGCTTTGTAACAACAGCAAGAACGGATGAAGAGGCAAGAGAATTATTAACATTAATGGGTGCACCATTTGCGAAATAAGGAGGGATTATTGTGGCCAAGACATCAATGAAAGTAAAGCAGAGAAGAAAGCAAAAATATTCTACAAGAGAGTATACAAGATGTAAAATTTGCGGCAGGCCGCATGCCTACCTTCGTAAGTTTGGCGTGTGTCGTATATGTTTTAGAGAACTTGCATACAAAGGTGAAATTCCGGGTGTAAAGAAAGCCAGTTGGTAAAGCTAAGCAAAGGAGGTAAACGGTAATGCAGATTACTGATACTATTGCAGACTTACTTACAAGAATACGTAATGCAAGCTCTGCAAAGCATGAAACAGTAGAAATTCCGGCTTCAAATATAAAGAAGTCGATAGTTCAGATATTAGCAGATGAAGGCTATATCAAAAGATTTACTGTTACAGATGACGGTAAACAAGGAATTATAAAAGTATTTTTAAAGTATGGAGAGGACAAAAAACCTATTATAACAGGTTTGAAAAGAGTGTCTAAACCAGGACTAAGAATTTATAGCAATGTCGAGGATATGCCAAGAGTTATGAAAGGACTTGGTATCGCAATAATGTCTACATCAAAGGGTGTTATGACAGACCGTCAAGCACGCAAGGAAAATGTAGGCGGAGAAGTTCTCGCATTTATATGGTAAGCAGGGGGTGTATAGATAGTGTCTAGAATTGGAAGAAAACCCATAAATATTCCCGCCGGAGTTGAAGTGAATTTAGCTGACGGTGTTATAACAGTAAAAGGTCCAAAGGGAACGCTTACACAAAATATTCACAAGAATATGAAAGTTGAAGTAAAAGACAACGAAATAACAGTAAGCAGACCAAACGACGATAAAGAAAACAGAGCTTTACACGGTTTAACAAGAGCTTTAATCGCAAACATGGTTGAAGGCGTAACAAATGGGTTCAAAAAAGAACTAGAGGTAAACGGTGTTGGATATCGTGTTCAAAAGCAAGGAAGTAATTTAGTGATGAACCTTGGATTTTCTCATCAAGTTACAGTTTCTGAAATTGAGGGAATTAAAATCGATGTTCAAGGAACAAACAAAATTACAATCTCGGGAATAGACAAACAAAAAGTAGGTCAATTTGCAGCGGAAGTAAGAGAAAAACGTCCACCTGAACCTTACAAAGGAAAAGGTATAAAATATGTGGATGAAGTAATCCGTCGCAAAGAAGGAAAAACAGGTAAGAAATAATATAGGAGTGAGTAACAAATGGTGAATAAGGCTGATAAAAACTTAGCCCGTTTAAAACGTCATAAAAGAGTACGTGCTAAAATAAGCGGTACGGCTCAATGTCCGCGCCTAAATGTTTTCCGCTCCACGAGTAATATTTATGCCCAGATAATAGATGACGTTAAGGGAACAACCCTTGTATCAGCATCTACGCTGGATAAGGAATTTAATGCTTATGGCGGAAACAAAGCAGCAGCAAGAGAAGTAGGCAAGATGATTGCAAAGCGTGCTGCAGAGAAAAACATAAAAGAAGTAGTATTTGACCGTGGTGGATACATATTCCACGGAAGAGTAAAAGAACTAGCTGAGGGTGCCAGAGAAGGCGGACTCAAATTCTAATTAAGGGGAGGGAAAGACTTTTGGCTAGAATTGATGCGTCAGTGTTAGATTTAAAAGAACATTTAGTAGCAGTAAACAGAGTTTCTAAAACAGTAAAAGGCGGAAGAATATTTAAATTCGCAGCATTAGTTGTTGTTGGAGACGGCAAAGGAATAGTTGGTTTTGGAATAGGCAAATCAGGCGAAGTTCCGGATGCTATACGCAAGGGTATAGAAGATGCAAAGAAAAATCTTGTTAAGATTTCTCTTAAGGGAGACACTATACCACATGAAATTATAGGTGAATACGGAGCAGGAAGAGTACTTATGAAACCAGCAGCTCCAGGTACTGGAGTTATAGCAGGTGGACCTGTTCGTGCTGTTGTTGAAGCAGTTGGAATTAAGGACATAAGAACAAAAGCTCTACGTTCAAACAATCCATGTAATGTTGTGAGAGCAACAATGGAAGGGCTTAAAGCTTTACGTACAGCAGAGCAAGTTGCTGCAATACGTGGAAAAACAGTGAGTGAGATTTTAAAGTAGGGGGTTAGCAATATGGCAAATTTAAAAGTGAAGTTAAAAGTAAGTTTAAACTCATGTGAAAAAAGCCAAGTTGCAACCGCTAAATCACTTGGTTTGAGCAGAATAAATCAGATAAAAGAGCAACCTGATAACAATGCGACACGTGGGAAAATTAGAAAAATATCTCATCTAGTTGAGGTGCAAGAGGCATAAACAAGGAGGTGCGAGTTCATGGAGTTAAAAGATTTAAGACCTGTTGAAGGTTCTAAAAAAGAATCAAAACGTATAGGTAGAGGTCATGGCTCAGGTTGGGGAAAAACTTCCGGAAAAGGTCATAAAGGTCAAAAGGCTAGGTCTGGAGGCGGAGTAAGACCAGGCTTTGAAGGCGGACAAATGCCACTTCAAAGAAGGTTACCCAAAAGAGGATTTAACAACATATTTGCTAAAAAGGTAGCAGAAGTTAATGTTGACAAGTTGGAACAGTTCGATAACGGTATGGTTATTGGAGCAAAGGAACTTGTTGAATCCGGATTAATCAAAAGAAGATTTGACAAAATAAAAATTATTGGAAACGGTTCACTTACTAAGAATTTGACAGTAAAGGCACAGGTATTTTCTAAAACCGCAGCAGAGAAAATACAAGCTGCAGGTGGTAAGGTGGAGGTGGTCTAATTGTTTAAGACCATTGTAAATGCGTGGAAAGTAGCAGAACTTAGAAGAAAAATATTGTTTACCATCATGGTAATCATAGTGTTTAGAATAGGTTCGGTAATACCTGTACCGTTCCTTAACATCGAGGCATTGCAAGGCTTGATGGGAAATCTTCAAGAGGGCAACACGTTGTTAGCCTACTTGGATACCCTATCAGGCGGAGCTTTTGCTCAGGCGACGTTGTTTGCGATGTCGGTACAGCCTTACATTCAATCGTCAATCATAATGCAGTTGATGACAGTTGCTTTACCAGCTCTTGAAGCTTTGCAAAAAGAGGGAGAAGAAGGAAGGAAAAAGCTTACTGCAATAACACGTTATGTGACGATAGCGTTAGGATTAATGCAAGGTACAGGATATTATTTATTTTTGAGAAACAGTAAATACAGCGGAACACCAATAGTAAAATATGTGGACGGCGCTGAGGGAGTATTTACAGCTATAGTTATAGTATTAGCTTTCACGGCTGGTACGGCTTTAATGATGTGGTTAGGCGAACAAATAAACGTAAAGGGCGTTGGAAATGGAATATCCATTTTGCTGTTTGCGGGTATTGTGTCTAAGATGCCGGCAATGATACAAAGGCTTGTTTATTATGTAACTTTAGCAAATCAATTACCTGATGTTTACGGAAGCTATTATATATGGGTTCCAGTGTTCGTAGTAGTTTATTTGTTAATGATGTTAGTCATAGTGTTTATGAACGACGCTGAACGCCGCATACCGATACAGTACGCTAAGAGAACAGTCGGAAGAAAAGTATACGGTGGTCAAAGCAGCCATATACCTTTGAAGATAGGTTTATCAGGAGTAATGCCGATAATATTCGCAAGCACGATATTATCATTACCAAGTTTAGTAAGCTTCTTTATGGGTACGCAAGAAGGATTTATGAAAACAATGCTTGATGCAATGTCAATTAATGGATGGCTATATCCGATAATGTATTTCTTGCTAATAATAATGTTTGCATACTTCTACGTTGCTATAACATACAATCCAATTGAAATGGCTAATAATTTACGTCAAAGCAATGCGACAATACCAGGAATACGTCCCGGAAAACCAACGTCGGATTACTTGGCGAGAGTGTTATCTAAGGTTACGTTTATTGGAGCTTTATTCTTAGCGTTTATAGCTCTGTTCCCAATAGGATTTGGTCACCTATCAGGCATGAGTCACATGCTTCTTGGAGGAACTTCTATAATAATCTTAGTTGGCGTAGCGTTAGAGACAGTTAAACAAATGGAGTCACAGATGATGATGCGTCATTATAAGGGATTCTTAGATTAATTGAAACGGTTTTCCGATATTGTAAACCGAAAAATAAAAAAGTAAGGAGTTTGAGAGTATGAATATGATACTTCTTGGAGCCCCTGGTGCAGGAAAAGGGACTCAGGCGGAAATAGTGTGTGAGCGTCTGAAAATCCCAACGGTTTCAACGGGAAATATTATAAGAGAAGCGCTGAAAAGCGGAAGTGAAATGGGCAAAAAAGCGAAAGCTTTTGTTGACGAAGGAAAGTTAGTACCAGATGAAATTGTTATAGGAATAGTCAAGGAAAGAATAAAAAATGAAGACTGCAAAAACGGTTTCATTCTGGACGGTTTCCCGAGAACTATACATCAAGCCGAGGCTCTGGACGAAATGAAAGTAGTTATTGACAAGGTTATCGACATAGAAGTTGGTGATAAGGAAATACTAAAAAGAATGTCCGGACGCCGTGTCTGCGATAAATGCGGTGCGAGTTACAATATAAATAGTAAAAAACCAAAAGTTGAAGGCGTATGCGACAAATGTGCAGGCACCCTTGTTCAGCGTATGGATGACAATTCTGATACAGTAAAAGAGCGCTTGAATGTTTATCATAGTCAAACGCAGCCTTTGAAAGCTTATTATGAAAAACAAGGTAAATTAGTTAGCGTGAACGGTGAACAACCTTTAGATGCTATTACTAAAGAGATAATTGCTGAAATAGAGGCGTAAATTAATGATTATTATAAAAACAGAACACGAAATAGAGCTAATGAAACAAGCAGGAAAAATTTCATCAAGGGCTCTTAAGTTAGCCGGGGAATCTATTGAACCGGGAATTACAACCGAGCAAATTGATTCAATAGTGAGAAAATATATAGAGAGTCATGGAGCAAAGCCGTCATTTTTAGGATATGGTGGATTTCCTGCTAGCGCATGTGTATCAGTAAATAATGTGGTTATCCATGGCATACCGAGTAGAAACTGTGTTGTCAAAAATGGAGACATTGTCAGCATTGATGTTGGGGCTTACTTAAACGGGTTTCACTCCGACAACGCATGGACTTTCCCGTGCGGAGACATATCCGAAGAGGCTCAGAGACTTTTAGACACAACAAAAGAAAGTCTTTATGAAGGTATAAAGATGGCTAAAGTTGGGAATAGAATCGGAGACATAGGCAGTACAGTTCAACAGTATGCTGAAGAGCGTGGTTACTCGGTGGTCAGGAAATTTGTTGGTCACGGAGTAGGTGCGAGTTTACATGAAGACCCGAGTGTACCAAATTACGGTAAGGCGGGAAGAGGAATAAGATTAAGCAAAGGTATGGTCATAGCGATAGAGCCGATGATTAACGTTGGAGGATATGACGTACTTGTGAAAGATGACGATTGGACCACAGTTACTGCTGATGGGAGTTTATCGGCACATTTTGAACACAGTGTTGCAATTACTGAAGATGGTCCGGTAATACTTACGGATCCAAGTTAAGGAGGAGCTATATGCAGGTTGTCAGAGGGACAGTTGTACGCTCATCTGCAGGTCGTGATAAAGGTGATTTTCAAGTAGTTTTGGAATTTGACGAAAGTTATGCAGTGGTGTGCGACGGAAAACACAGACCGCTAGAACAAACTAAAAGAAAAAAACTAAAACATTTAAAAATTACCAACACGATTGTTGATGAGGAAAATCTGCTCACCAATAAACTAATTCGTAAGGCTTTAAGACCGTTTATAGAAAAGGTAAATTTAGAAAGAGTCATGTAAGGGGGTTGTGATTTTGTCAAAAGAGGATGTTATCGAACTAGAGGGCAAAGTAGTAGAAGTGCTGCCAAACGCAATGTTTAGGGTAGAGCTTGAAAACAAACACACAATACTCGCTAATATATCCGGTAAATTAAGAATGAATTTTATACGTATTCTGCTTGGAGACAGGGTTACTGTAGAAATATCACCATATGACCTTACAAGAGGTCGTATTACGTGGCGTTCTAAAGGTGACAAGGCTGAAAACAAAAATAATTCATCAAATAATAATGTGGATAACCAATCTGCAAATAACAATGAAAATACCCAATATAAAGGCGAGTTTAAAGACACAAATAAGGAGGTGTAAAGCATGAAAGTTAGACCTTCTGTAAAGAAAATATGTGAAAAATGCAAAGTAATAAAACGCAAGGGTAGAGTAATGGTAATATGCGAGAATCCAAGACACAAACAACGTCAAGGATAGTCGGAATTTAGATGTTATACAAATTTGGAGGTGTAGTAATTAATGGCACGTATATCAGGTGTTGATTTGCCAAGAGATAAAAGAATTGAAATCGCTTTAACCTATATTTTCGGTATAGGAAGAAAAACTTCAAACGACATTATCGCTGCAACAGGTATAAATCCTGACACAAGAGTTAGAGATTTAGGAGAAGAAGATGTTGCTAAGATAAGGGAATATATAGACCATAACTGCGTGGTAGAGGGAGATTTACGCAGAGACAATGCAATGGCAATAAAGAGATTAATAGAAATCGGTTGTTACAGAGGAATTCGCCACAGAAAAGGACTCCCCGTAAGAGGACAGCGCTCAAAGACGAATGCTCGTACAAGAAAAGGTCCTAAAAAGACAATAGCAAATAAAAAGAAATAGTAGGAATAAGGGAGGAAGGAACTAATGGCAGTTGTTAAAAAAACTGTAACACGTAAGCGTCGTGAACGTAAAAATATAGACAAAGGTTCAGCACATATTCAGTCAACATTTAACAATACAATCGTAACAATTTCAGACGTACAAGGAAACGCAGTGTCATGGGCAAGTGCAGGAGGACTAGGTTTCAGAGGTTCAAGGAAATCAACTCCATTCGCAGCTCAGACAGCAGCGGAAACAGCAGCAAAAGCAGCTATGGAACATGGAATGAAATCAGTTGATGTTTATGTAAAGGGACCGGGTGCAGGTCGTGAAGCAGCAATCAGAGCTTTACAAGCAACCGGACTAGAAGTAACAATGATAAAAGACGTTACTCCAATACCACACAATGGATGCCGTCCGCCAAAAAGAAGACGCGTTTAATAAATAAAATAGGAGGTGTAATTAAGTAATATGGCAAGATATACAGGAGCTGTGTGCAGAATATGCCGCAGAGAAGGACAAAAACTTTTCCTCAAGGGAGAAAGATGTTATACAGGCAAATGTGCAATATCAAGGAGGTCTTACGCACCGGGTCAACACGGTCAAGGACGTAAGAAAGTATCTGAATATGGTTTGCAGTTAAGAGCAAAGCAAAAAACAAGACGTTATTATGGCGTTTTAGAGAAACAATTTAGGCATTATTACGATTTAGCAACACGCGTGAAGGAAGGCAAGACAGGTGAAAACTTACTTGCAATTCTTGAAACGAGACTAGACAACGTAGTATATCGCTTAGGTTGGGCAAGCTCAAGAGCCGAAGCCAGGCAACTGGTTGTTCACGGACACTTTATGGTAAACGGAAGAAGAGTAGACATACCGTCTTACTTAGTAAGCGTTGGAGATGTTGTTTCAATAAGCGAAAAGAGTCGTAGCAGTGAAAAATTCAAGAGTCTTGTAGAGGCAAATGGTTCACGTCCGGTACCGCAATGGTTAGAGACAAAAGCTGAGTCATACGAGGCAAAGATAGTGGCTTTACCAAAACGTGAGGACATCGACCTAGAAGTAGAAGAAACTCTTATCGTCGAGTTGTACTCCAAATAATGCAGTTGTCGCAGCATGACTAACATTTTAAAGGGAAGGTCCTTGTTGAAAGTGTTGAGGAGGATTTGATGTTAGAGATAGAAAAACCTAGGATTAGTACGGAAGAAATTTCCGAAGATGGTACTTATGGTAAGTTTGTGGTTGAGCCCCTGGAAAGAGGCTTTGGTAACACATTAGGCAACAGTTTAAGAAGAGTACTTCTTTCATCATTGCCGGGTGTAGCAGCAAAGTCAGTTAAAATCGATGGAGTTATGCATGAATTTTCAACCGTTCCCGGAGTAAAGGAAGACGTAACGGAGATTATTTTAAACATAAAAAATCTTATAGCGAATTTAGATTGCGATGGTCCAAAGACAGTTGAAATAGACGCTGAAGGCGAATGCGAAGTAACAGCGGGAATGATAATTTGTGACAGCGAAGTTCAAATCATAAATCCGGAACTTCACATAGCAACGCTTGGCGAAGACGCAAAACTTCATATGGAAATAGTGCTTGACAAGGGAAGAGGCTATGTTTCAGCAGAAAGAAACAGGGCTATGAGCACGGAAAACGTTATAGGAGTATTGCCTGTAGATTCAATATACACACCTATATTAAAGGTGAACTACAATGTTGAAAATACACGTGTTGGTCAAATTACGGACTATGACAAATTATGCATAGAGGTATGGACAAACGGCGTGATACTGGCAGATGAAGCGATGTCGCTAGCTGCTCGTGTACTTATCGAACATTTGAATTTATTTATGGGTCTTTCTGAAAAGAATTACGATATGGACATAATGGTAGAAAAGAAAGCTCCTAGCTTTACTGGTTCACCAGACATAACAATAGACGAACTTGAATTGTCTGTGCGTTCATACAATTGCTTGAAGAGAGCAGGAATAAATAATATAGCAGATTTAACGAACATGACAGAAGAAGACATGATGAAAGTTCGTAATTTAGGAAGAAAATCACTCGATGAGGTAATCGCTAAGTTACATTCATTAGGCTTATCATTAAGTGAATCACATGAGTAAAATAACAGAATAAATTAATTGTTAAAGGAGTGAAATCAATGTCCGGAAAAAGGAAATTAGGAAGAGCTACGGCTCACAGAATAGCAATGCTAAGAGCATTAGTAACATTCTTATTGGAAAACGGTAAAATCGAAACCACAGTCACTCGCGCCAAGGAAGTACGTTCCTTGACCGAGAAAATGATCACCATCGCAAAGGTAAACGATCTGCATCATAAGAGAATGGCTATGGCCTTCATCACCAAGGAGGGCGTAACCAAGAAGCTGTTTGATGAGATCGCCCCGAAATACGCGGAGAAAAACGGCGGTTACACCAGAATCACTAAGCTGGGACCCCGCCGCGGTGACGCCGCAGAAATGGCAATCATCGAGCTGCTGTAATTTGCGGCCGCTGCTGTGATAAAGCTTTGATAGAAGCTTCGATAAAAAAGAAGGCCTGGGATTTTTCCCAAGGCCTTCTTTGCATATTGCTTTTGTATTTGCTTTCAATCACTTCAGGCTGCCGCTCCAGCTTGCGCTCGGCTGCTTTTGGCCATTTTTGATTGTTTATCAGGAACTGGGGCTGCTTTAACATAGAGGCTTCGGGGCTGTTCCAGGCCTCTTTTTGCTTTAACAGCTTTCCTATATGTGGGAAAGCGGAATGAAAAAAACGTCAAAAATAGAAAAGCAGTCCGTGCCGTCGTGTCGGCATTGCCTATGACATGATTCAAACGGCTAACCGGCAGCCATTGGCGGCAGCACCGCTTTCCGATTGCTTTTCCCGGTTTCCCATTCTTAATGATGCGGAAGGGGATTGAGCGGATTACCGTTTGAATCATTGCGGAGGGAGGCAGAAAATTTACTTCCTTTACGTTATAGATTTTGCTGAACCATCCCTAGAAATTCGTCCCAGCGCCCCTCTTGGCGGATGATCAGGGGACAATCTTTCCCGTTAAAATCATAATGCTGTTTAACGTCATCAATAGTGAGATCATATTCTTTCAGGAGAAACGCTGTCAGCTTGGCGGCGTTTTCCATGGTTTGATCGAAATTTCCGTCAGCATTGACGCAAAGCTCAATGCCGATACTTGAATGGTTTCCCTCCCGGTCGCCGGAATGCCAGGCCTCCTCGTTGTCGGGCAGATGCTGGTAGATTTGGTGATCGTCCACCGTGTAGTGCCAGGATACCTCGTCGGAGGTGGTGCTCAGATAGTCGCTGTGGGCCTCCGCGTCGGCTCCCTCGCTGGTGTTGGCGGTTTCGTGAATAGTAATGCTTTCGACCGTCCGCAAAACCCCAGGCCGTCCGGGAGAGTCCTCTGGAATGTAAGCGGTAAACAAAGGGATACCGTCGATGCTGTCAACCGCCTGCCGCAGATTGGCTGGATCCCGCACGCCGGATGCGCCGGAAGCCCTGCCGGACAGAGTGACCGCCATGCAGCCGGCCAAAATGACAGACAGGGTGATAATAACTGCAAGAAGCCCGCCTGTGACAATCAGCCATTTCCTGTTGTCCGGCTTGCACAAAAACATCCTTACGGGTCTTTTTGACCTTTGATACCGCTGATACCGCATAACAACACCCCAAAAGCTTGATGCTTTAAAAATACCATAAAATTATGTCGAAAAAATGAAAAAGTTGAAAGGAAAACCTGACAACTGTCTTAAAATAATATTGCGGAAAAAGAATTTAATAATTTTGTAATATTTACACAAGAATTAAAAAATTTTTCTCTTAAAAACTTGACAAATCACAAGAATTGGGGTATTATAATAACAAAAAGTGATCCAGACGGACAATCGAGGTCCGCGCGATATATTTGAATCAGCGCCTGCCCGAAAGGGCATACCAGCTTATATATGGTAAGGTCTGTACTTCAGGGAGACGAGATTTTTCTCGTCTCCTTTTTATTTGCGGTAAATCAAATGCACATTGCCCCCGAATTTGCTGAACCTGTTTTGGCTGAAAAAGAACTCCCAGGGCCGTTTTTCCAGCCCTGGGAGTTTAGGTTTGCAGGAAATAAATTTTAA
>ERZ827156.1011-NODE-1011-length-36359-cov-4.572058_pt1 | contig 36359 bp, 33 predicted proteins | sample MGYA00519919_ERZ827156 | MGnify/ENA primary metagenome ERZ827156 (study PRJEB31778, sample SAMEA3449269) | human gut metagenome | biome: human gut; feature: human-associated habitat; material: faeces | place: United Kingdom | collected 2010/2012 ...
CCCGCAAGTACGGCAGTTCGAAATTCGGCCTCGAACGCACGGTGAAAGGGTATCTGGACCTGATCACGGTGCTGTTTATGACGCATTTCGGGCGTTCGCCGATGTACTTCTTCGGCAGCCTCGGAACGCTGATGTTCCTCATGGGCGGCGGCACGACGGTGTGGATCATCGCCGAGAAACTTTGGAAGCAGAGCCACGCCCTGCCCCTGCGGGCGGTTACGGACCAGCCGCTGTTTTATCTGGCGATTTTGGCCGTAATTCTCGGCGTTCAGCTGTTTTTGGCCGGATTTTTGGGCGAGCTGATCAACAGAGGGTCTTCCGAGCGGAACAAATACCTGATCGACAAAACTTTGTAAATGATGATACAACGAATCCAAACGCTTTATTTGCTGATCATTGCGGCGCTTATGGCCGTGACGCTCTTTTCGGGGCTGGCGTGGTTTGCGGGTGACGCCGGCGAGTTCGGGCTTTACGCCTTCGGGTTGAAAACCGCCGAAGGGGAGCTTGTCCAGTCCACCGTCTATATGGGCGTCCTGCTGGCGCTGGCCTGTGCGCTGCCGCTGGTGACGATTTTCCTGTTCCGTCGCCGTTTGCTGCAAATACGCCTCTGTGTGGTGGAAATGGTGTTGCTGTTAGGCTCGCTGGTGATGGAAGGCGTCTATTACTTTTTGAGCTGGCGGGTCTTCTCCGACCTGACGTTCCATACGCAGGGCTTCAAGCCCGCCATTGTGCTGCCTCTGGTCTGCCTGCTGTTTGCCTATTTGGCGGCCCGTGCGATTTTCCGCGACGAACTGCTGGTGCGCGCAGCCGACAGAATACGCTGATCGAGCGGATACTGCTGACCCGGAGTATGCCCGAGCGCATGTTCCGGGTCTTCTGTCCCCGTCGGCGAACTGCTGTTCGGACGGAAAAGGGTTGCAATTCGGACCGATCTGATTATTAAAAGAATGTTACAAACCTTTGCAGGTCCGGAAAATAATTTTAACTTTGAGGCATAATATTGTCATTATGTAGTGAATTTAAAAAATTTTGGCTACAAACAATACATTTTTTAACTAACACTCAACTCTATGAAAGTAGTAAATTTTTGGAAGACATTGTTCTGTGCAGCGCTGGCCGTGACGGCTTTTAGCGCATGTTCGGACGATGACGAAGAGGGCGGTTATTCGGGCATGCCCGAAATTACCGTGAACGGCGGCGAGTCGGTGACTGTCGCCGGGAAACTCGAGGGCGGCAAGCTCGAACAGACGGTCGAGGTCGTTTCGAAAGGCGACTGGACCCTGACATTCAAGAACTCCGGGGATTCGCAGTGGGTTACTCCCAGCGCGATGTCGGGCAAGACCGGTACGACGCAGCTTACCTTCACGCTGGGTCAGGCTTCGGGAGAGCGCAGCGCAATCCTTGTTCTGACCGCCAGCTCCAAGGTCGAGGGCTTCCCGCTTACGGACGAGGCTACGATCACGGTCGTACAGAGCGACAGCGATGTTCCGACGGGTAACGCTCTTTACAGCGAGAACTGCGGCACGAAGGTCGAGAAAGTCGATGGCTACTGGCCTTATGTGGACAAGTTCGAAGGTTGGACCCGCGGCGGTTCGCTCGATCAGAAGGCCGTTACTTACACCGGCAACAGCGCTTCGGTAGCCAACAGCGGCAAGGGTTTCGATCCTGCCGAGGATGAAACGACGGTAGTTACGGGTCCTCCCTATGTTTCGATGAACAAATCGACTTCGGTTTTCAACATCAATGACATCAATATCGCATCGAACACCAACTTCACCTTCACGTTTACTGCCGCTCAGCAGGTTAACTATTCCGGTGGCGTAGTGCTGGGCGATGTGACGGATGAAACGATTCGGTTCTCGGTGTCTACCGATGGTTCGAGCTATGCTCCCGTTGCTCTGAAAGTCAAAAAAGTCGCTTCCGGCTACTGGTATCTCTGCACCGCCGAATTCAAACTGCCCGCCGGTGTTTCGACCGATAAGATCTGGGTTCGTTTCGACGGCTATGCAGGACTTGAAAACCACGGTCTGCGTATCGACGACTTCAAACTTTATGAAGGCGGCAACGGTTCGGAACTCGTCGTTCCTTCGGTGGATTATACGAAGGGTACGGTTGCCGAGGCTATCGCAGCCGGAGCCGGCAAGAACTATGAGGTCGCCGCTACGGTCGTAGCCATGCACACGCAGGGTATCCTGATCGGCGATGCGTCGGGTGTCATGCTGGCGTTCCTTGGCGAGGCTCCTGCGGTAGCTGTTAACGATGCCGTTACCGTTAAGGGAACGACCGAATTGCGGAATGGCGTCATTCAGTTCGGCAAGGAGGGTCTTTCGGTCGCCAAGACCGGCACGGGCAGCTATAACACGCCTGCTCCCGAGGTGATGGACGGCACGGCTGTCACGGCCTATATCGCAACGGCCTTGGAAAATAAGGCAGTGTACAAGTATGTGAAATACAACGGTGAGTTTACTGTCAGCGGCAACTATTACAATGTCGTTATCGCCGGTACGACCACGAAAGGCTCTGTTGCCTATGGCAAATCGGAGTGGGCGTCGTTTAAGGACAAACCGGTGACTGTCGAAGGCTGGCTGCTGGGCGGTACGGCCAACTATCTCCAGACGATGGCTACGTCGGTGACGGTCGATTCTTCGACGCCGATTGTTGAAATCTCCGCTCCCCAGCAGTTCGCTGCAACCTCTCCCGTGGCTCAAACGCTCAACTATACGGTTACCAACACGACGGCTTCGGCTGTAACGTTCGCAATCGAGGGTACGAATGCCGACAAGTTCTCGCTCGACGCCAAGACTGATAACACCATCGTCGTAAGCGCGAAAGGCGACAACACGGATAAGACAGCCTATACGGCCAATCTGGTTGCCAAAGTTGCCGGTGCGACGGTTGCAACGGTTGCTCTGAAGCAGGCTGCGCCTGCGAGCGGTGATGAGGGACCTGCTTATCTTTGGACGTTGGCGTCGGGTGATATGACTACTGCTGGCGGAACTGTAACCAAAGGTGAGCCTGCAATGGAGTGGACTTCATCTGCTGTAGGTTATATTGGCTGGGATCAGAATAATGGAAAGGGTGTTCAGTTTGGATCCAGTAAAAATCCTGTAAATGGGACTTATACGCTTTCAACAACAGCTTATTCCGGAAAAATAGCTAAAATTGTCATTAACGCCTCTGTTGCCAGTGGTGGTGATGGTAAATTGACGGTAAAAGTCGGTGGTACTCAAATTGGTGAAATAACTACGCTGGTATTGAACGCTACGGATTATACGTTTACTCCATCTTCGCCGGTTTCGGGTAATATTACGATTGAGCTAACAAATACAGTCAAGGCAATGTATTTGAAGTCTATTGCAATTAATCCTGCCGAATAATTCTAACAGTCGAGGAAACCGACTTGTAAAACCAACCACTCTTGGCGGGGATAACTCCCCGTCAAGAGTTTGGTTTCTAAATGGGTCTGCGGACCAAATGTTATACTTTATTCTGAATGATGTTGAAAATTAGACAGATAGGCATGCTGCTCGTGACGATGTCGGCGATGCTTGTCCTGTTTGCGGGATGCGGCGACAAGGACGACGGGGGCGACAAGGAGTCCCTCGCGACGCTCGTTGCAGAGACCGTGAGCAGTTCAACCACAACGAACAAGATTTCGACCCAAGGCCCGTCGGGCATCACCTTCGAGGCGACGATCGTCTCGCAGGGCGGGGATGCGGAGTGGTGTTCGTTCGATTTGAATAAGCAGGTATCCTCCGCCGGCGGAAACGTCGGGGACCCGGCCTACCTCTATTTGGACAAAAACAATTCCGACGACGACCGCACGGCGCGGATCGACGTAACCTATACCAACGGTTATTCCACCTCCCTGACGCTGACGCAGAGGGCCGCGGGCTTCATCGACTACGACCGTTCGTGGGGCGAGCAGCCCGAATATCGTTCCGACGACGCTTATATCTATAAGACCTATTATGCGACGTTTGTGAGCAATCAGTTCTTTCCGGGCGGAAAACTGCGCAACTATTCGGTATGCTACGATGTCGACCGGCATATTTCGCATTGGGTGGCTTATCCGATCTTCAAGAAGGTCTACGAAACGCCCGTTTTGAGCCGGGTCAACGATTTCAATTACGATCCCAATGACCAGCTGCCCGTGATTCCCACCCGCGACCAGCAATACATCGGGACAGGCGGCAACGGCCGCGGTTACGGTGCAAGGGGTTACGACCGCGGGCACATGCTTCCGCAGGCTTCGCGTTACAACAATTACGAGCCGAACCGGATGACTTACTACGGCACCAACATGATGCCCCAGAACAGCACGCTGAATCAGAATATCTGGGCTACGCTGGAGGGCAAAGTCCGTGGCTGGGGCGGCTTGCAGACCTACGATACGCTCTATGTGGTGACGGGAGCCGCTTTCAAGAGCACGAAGACCATCGACAATGCCAACGGACCGATCGCCGTGCCGTCGCATTGCTGGAAAGTGCTGCTGCGCCAGCGGGGCAACCAGAACCGGCAGATCTCTCAATTCAAGGCGGATGAACTGAAAGCCATCGGCTTCGTGTTCACCAACGATGACGCCGGAGCCGCCACGTCGATCGAATCGGCTGTCCGTTCGGTGAAGGAGATCGAGGAGCTGACGGGCTTCAAGTTCTTCCGCAACCTCGACCCGGCCGTGGCCGATGCGGTGAAAAGCCAGAAGAACCTCGCCGACTGGTAGGGATTATGATACAATGAATTGAACCTTAACAACAAAAATCGTTTATGAAGAGAATCTTTTTGACAGGACTGTTTGCCTCGCTGATCGCGGTGGCATGCTTCGCGCAGAAGCCCTACAAAGTGGTCTTCTACAACTTCGAGAACCTGTTCGACACCATTCACGATCCCGGCGTCCTCGATGAGGAGTTCACGCCCGAAGGACCCAAGAAGTGGAACTCGGCCAAGTACACCAGGAAAATCGGGAACCTCGAACGGGTGTTGTTCGACATCGCCGCCGAGGATAAGGATTATCCCGTGGTGATCGGCGTTTCGGAGATCGAGAACCGCTCGGTGATGGAGGATGTGATCGCGCAGCCGAAACTCGCGCCCGGCAACTACCGCATCGTGCATTACGATTCGCCCGACGCACGCGGCGTCGACGTGGCGTTCTACTACCGTCCCGACGTTTTCAAGCTGGAGGGAAGCGCCGCCATTCCGTTCAAGATGCCGGAACTGCCCAACTTCAGGACGCGTGATTTCGTCACGATGTGGGGCACGATCGACAGCGAGCCGTTCTTCTTCCTCGTGAGCCACTGGCCTTCGCGTCTGGGCGGCAAGGAGGCTTCGGCCCCCAAGCGTCTGGCTGCCGCCAAGCAGGTGAAGCACATCGTCGACTCGGTGACCGCCGCCAACCCGGCCACGAAGGTGGTCGTCATGGGCGACCTGAACGACGATGCCACGGATGACAGCATCGTCGAGGGCCTCAACGCCAAGGGCAAGATCAAGGAGGTCGGCAAGGGCGACATGTTCAACCCCTTCATCGGCCTGCTGAAAGCGGGTTACGGCACGCTGGCTTACCGCGACGAGTGGAACCTGTTCGACAACATCATCGTTTCGGAGACCCTCGCCACCGGTTCCACGGGCAGCCTGAAAATCCAGCCCGCCGGCAACTCGAAGTTCTACGGCGGCATCTTCCGCCGTCCCTACATGATCCAGAAGGAGGGCCAGTACAAGGGCTATCCGCTGCGTACGTTCGTGGGCAACGATTTCCAGGGCGGTTTCAGCGACCACTTCCCCGTATATATCTACATCGCCAAATAAACACTCTAAAATATTTGTATGAAACTCAAAGTTCTACTTATTCTGATGCTCGCCGCCGTGACCTTCACGTCCTATGCGCAGGACGGAGGCATCCGCGGTAAGGTGGTTTCGCGCAACGGTCGCGTGGCCTTGAGCAATGTACAGGTGAAGATCGAATCGCTGGGTCTGACGGCCATGACCGACAAGGACGGCAACTTCATCTTCGAGAATCTTCCTGCGGGCAGCTACACGGTGCTCTTCTCTACGCCCGACTTCGAGGACCTCAACCTGATGGTCCGCGTGGGCAATGAGCATGTGCAGGACCTCAAGTCGGTGATCATCGTGCCGTCGGGGCAGAGTGCGGTTCTGGACGACGCCGTTTTCGCCGAATTCGACAGCGACTCCTCGTCGTCGGACACGCAGGCGCTGCCTTCGTCGCTCTCTTCGTCGAAGGACCTCTTCAACAACATCGCATCGTACCGTTTCAGCGAAATGCGTTTCAACGTCCGCGGCTACGATTCGCAGTACTCGGACATCTACCTGAACGGCATCCGCTTCAACGACGCCATGACGGGCTACGGTCCCTGGTCGCTGTGGAGCGGACTGAACGACGCGACGCGTAACCAGGAGAACTACACGGGCCTCGAAGCGGCGGATTTCGGCATCGGCGGCATCGGCGGCATGACCAACGTCAACGCCCGCGCCTCGCAGATGCGCAAGGGATTCCGCGTGAGCGTGTCGAACGGCAACCAGATGTACCGTTTCCGTGCGATGGTTTCCTACGGCTCGGGACAGTTGGACAACGGCTGGTCGTACGCCTTCTCGGTGGGAACCCGCCAGGGCGGCAACGGCTATGTGGACGGCGTTTACTACAACTCCTATTCTTATTTCGCTTCGGCCGAGAAGCTTTTCGGACAGAACCACCGCCTTGCGCTGACGCTGCTGGCTTCGCCTTCGGAGCGCGGCGCGCAGCAGGCTTCGACCGACGAGGCTTACGCTCTGTTCGGCAACAACTACTACAACCCCAATGTGGGTTACCAGGCCGGCAAGCTCCGCAACTCGCGCGTGCGCAACACCCACGAGCCGATCGTGATGTTGAACTATACGTGGGACATGTCGGAGAACACGCGTCTGAACGCCGCCACGTCGCTGCGTTTCGGCAGGAACGGCTATTCGGCCCTGACGTGGAACGCCGGAGCGGACCCCCGCGGCGACTACTACCGCTATATGCCGAATTCGGATAAGACGCAGATCGTGCCGGGCATAACCACCGACGAGACGATCTATTTTTACGCGATGGATGGCGCCATAGCGAAAGGCGTGTGGGACGGTATGCTCGACTACGACAAATTCTTCCAGACGAATATGCGGAATATCGACACCGATCCGGTGCTGTCCAAACTGATGGGCAATAACAGTCGTTCGAACTACATGATCGAGGAGCGTCACACCGACCAGCTGGACTACAACCTGGCGGTCAACGTGCAGCATAACATGCGCCACAACATGCGCATCGTCGGCGGCGCCAACCTGCGCGTCAACCGCACGAATTACTACTCGGAGATCAAGGACCTGCTGGGCGGCGACTATTGGTATGACATCGACAAGTTCGCCGAGCGCGACATGGCCAGCGCCGAGGCTTACCAGAACGACCTGGATTACTACTGGGCTACGGGGCACGCCCGCATTGCCCGTGTCGGCGACAAGTACGGTTACTACTACCGGGCGCACCTGCTCGAAACCAATGCCTGGGCCAACTACACGTGGGGCATCGGCGGTTTCTCGCTGGGCGTCTCCGGATCGGTCGGCTACTCGAACATGTACCGCGAGGGCATGTGGCGCAAGGGATTGTTCCCCAACGATTCGAAAGGCGATTCGAAGAAACTCGACTACCTGACCTACGATGCGAAACTTTCGCTGGGCTACAAGTTCTCGGGAGCGCATTCGATCGAGGCCAATGTGGCTTACATGCAGCAGGCGCCCAAGTTCGCGACGGCATTCGTGTCGCCCCGTACGCGCAACACGACCACGCCGGGGCTGAAGGCCGAGAAGATTTTCGCAGCCGATCTTACCTATAACCTCAACCTGCCCTACATCAAGGCGCGTCTTTCGGGATACTATACGACGATCGAGGACCAGTCGAAGGTCATCTCGTTCTACGACGATACCCGCAGTTCGTTCACCAACTTCGCCATGAGCGGTATCGACAAACGCTACTACGGCGTTGAGTTGGGCCTTTCGGTTCCCGTATGGAACGGCCTCTCGGTCGTGGGTGCCTTGAGCTGGGGCGACTATACCTATACGTCGAATCCCAACTTCGTGCAGACGGTTGACAACGTGGACAAGATCGTACTGAAAGATAAGGTCAACTGGGACGGTTATCATGTGGAAAGCTCGCCGCAACTGGCTTTCAACATCGGTCTCGACTACCGCGGACCGCGCAACTGGTTCGCCGGTGTGAACTTCAACTACTACGACAACATCTATCTTTCGATGAACCCGATGTACCGTACGGCTACCGCCATTAAGTATTATACAAATGTGCTGACTTCCAATACGGCCACCAATGCGCAGAAGGCATCGGCCCTCTCGTCGATCAAGACCCTCCGCAAGCAGGAGAAGTTTGACAGCGCATATACGTTGAGCGCCAATATCGGCAAGAACTGGTATATCCACCGGGTCTACATGCTGGGCTTCAGCCTCGAGGTGAAGAACATCCTCAACGATCAGGACATCCGCACGGGCGGTTACGAGCAGATGCGTATGAGCAAGGTCCGCGGCGAGGGCGGCGAGCAGATTTACGGCCGCTTCCCCTCGAAGTATTTCTACCTGTTCGGTACGACCTATTACCTGAATGTCTATTTCCGTTTCTAATCGCGCAAAGCATAATTTATGAAAAGTCTTAAAATAGCATTGGCGGCTCTCGTCGGTCTGGTGGCCGTGAGCTGCTACAACGATTTCGACACTCCGGCTCCGCAGAAGCTCTATACGGCCGACGATATGGCCGCAATGGGGCTTACTCGGATCACCATTGCCGAAGTGAAGGAAAAATTTGGTCCGATCTCCAATACGGGAACCAACGACAATTTCTCCACGACCAAGACCCTCAAGTTCGGAACCCGCACGTCCGAGGAGGCCAAGTTCGACGGCCTCATGGAGTGGCCCGAGGCTTCGAAATACTACATCAAGGGCAAGGTGATCAGCAGCGACCGTCAGGGCAACATCTACAAGTCGCTCTATATCTACGACGGCACGGCCGGTATCGAGCTGAAGCTCTACAACGGCCTTTATCTCGACTTCCTGCTCGACCTGGCTTCGAAGCCGATCAAGAGCCAGTGGGTCTACGTGCGTCTCGACGGTCTCTATCTGGGTAACTACCGCATGATGCTTTCGATCGGAGGCGCTCCCTCGGACGGCATCAACACGGCCGGCAACCACAAGTTCTACGCCAACTCGAACCTCGACAACCCGAAGGTCGCCGCCCTGAACGTCTTCCGCGGCGAATACACGACGCTCGACGACTCGGACATCAAGGAGGTCGACGGTTCGAACTACACGTCGCTCGGCGAGGCCGATCTGGGCCGGCTGGTGCGTTTCAACAAGATCAAGATCCGCTATGCGGGTGTGAAGAATCAGGACGGCGTGACGCCTCCGAACCTCAAAAACGGCGGAAATGCGAATCCCTATCCGAGCTGGATCGTGACCGACTGGGGAACGCCCATCTTCGGCGCGTGGTATCGCTGGGCCTACAACAACAGCGAGCAGAATATCCGTCTCTACGGTTCGGTGCTGATGAGCTACAACGATGCGGCGGAGTACACTTCGGACCCGGGCGTTTACGGCATCCGTACGAGCGGTTACAGCCAGTTCGCCATGAAGCCCATCCCGAAGGACGGCACGGAGGGTACGGTGCTGGGCATCTACGGCATCTATGCGAAGAAGAGCGATTTCACGGGAGGTTCGGAGGACTGGGCGCAGTACCAGATCTCGGTGAGCCGTATCGAGGACCTCGGCTTCCCGCCCGAGTCGCTGCTTTCCGAGGAGTGGATCAGGGCCAATACGCCCGCCTCGTCGCTGACGCCTCCCGTGAAGAACGGCGGCGATGATTACGAGGGTGACTGATCCCGCGTTTGAGCAATAAAAAACTGCGACCCAAAAGGGTCGCAGTTTTTTTGTGCCGCGGCGGCAGCGCTACCGCTTGTTCCATTTGCAGGAGGTCTGGTAGTAGCCGATCGCGCGGTCGACCTGCATGGCGTCCTTCCGCTCCATCGTTTCGAGGTGGTGGGGATTCTCCTCGGTGGGAACCACGCGGTACTGCTCGAAGCGGCGCACGGGCGACAGAATCGTGAAGGTGTCGCCTTCGAGGTAGCCGAGGTCCTGATAGGTGGCGATGAACGCGCGGTTGACATATGCCGGGTCGAAGATGCTGCGGCCGTAGAAATGCGAGTCGTAGCTCATGTTGAGCAGCGACAGCAGGGTGGGCATCAGGTCGATCTGCGAGACGATGCCGTCGACCACTCCGGGTTCGATAAGCCCGGGGGCGAGGATCAGCGCCGGGATGTGGTATTTCTGCAACGGAATCTCGGTGCGGCCGGCGCTCGAAGCGCAGTGATCGGCCGTGACGAGGAAGATCGTGTTTTCGAACCACGGCTGCCTGGCCGCTTCGGCGAAGAACCGTCCCAGCGAATAGTCGCTGTAAAGCACGCCTCCGGCGCGGCTCTTCGAGTCGTTGGGAATGCGGATTCGTCCGGCGGGGTAGGTGAAGGGGCGGTGGTTGCTGACGGTCATCACGTGGGCGAAGAACGGCTTGCCGCTGCGGGTCTCCTCGTTGAGCGTGCGGATGACCTTCCGGTAGGCGTCTTCGTCGCAGACGCCCCAGATGTTGGCGAAGGTGATCTCTTCGGGCTTGTAGCTTTTCTGGTCGACGATGTCGTATCCGTTGCCCGAGAAGAAGGTCTCCATGTTGTCGAAATAGCTGTTGCCGCCGTAGAAATAGGTCACGTTGTAACCCTTGTCGCGCAGCAAGGCTCCTGTGGAGTGCATTCCGGCGTTGTTCGGACGCTTGATGATGCTCTGGCCCGGGCAGGGCGGCAGCGAGAGCGTCACGGCCTCCAGGCCGCGCACCGTGCGGTTGCCCGTGGCGTATACGCGGTCGAACGCCAGTCCCAGTTTGTAGAGCGAGTCGAGTGCGGGCGTGATCCGTTCCGTGTTACCGAACCGCTCCATGTACGAGGCGCTCATGCTCTCCATGGTGATCAGCACGATGTTGCGGCGGATCTCCTCCCCTTCGGCGCGCACGGCGTGCAGGTTGTCGCCCGTGCTTTGGTAGACCCCGTGCACGAAGGCTTCGGCCTCGGCTTCGGGACGCGTGAGGTAGAACTGTTCGTAGTCGAGCGTGTTCTTGACGAAGGCGTCGTAGAACTTGTAGAGTCCGTTGGCCTGCAATTCGTTGACGTAGACGTTGTCGCTGTCCTGGAAGCGGGTGTTGAAGTTCAGCAGCCCGATCGCGGCGAACAGCGCCGCGACGTAGGCCGGTCCGATTACGGCTTTCCACCTCCAGCCTTTCAGGCATTCGGTCTGCACGAGTTCGCTGCGGAAGAAGTACCATGTCACGAGCAGCGTCACGACGACGATGCCCAGCGTCATCGGAATGACGGGGTAGGACTCCATGATGTTGCCCACCACCTCGTTGGTGTAGACCAGGTAATCGACGGCGATGAAGTTGTAGCGGACGCCGAATTCGCTCCAGAAGAAATATTCGCTGATGCCGTTGAAGATGATGGCGCCCACGTAGACGACGATGAAGAGGGCGAACCACACCGTGGTCCAGTGGCTGCGGAATCCGGGCAGGAAAAGCCGCAGTGCGAAGCTGCCGGCCCAGTAGCCCAGCACATAGAGGGCGATTCGCGGCGCGACGCTTCCGTATTCGTCGAAGATCGTGTTGAAGAACGCCACGTAGCAGAACGCCGCCACGAGCAGGGCGAGGAGGATGTAGCCCCACGGCTTTTTGTACTTGGTGCGCGAAACGCTCAACATGAAGAGCCAGAGGAAAATGAATCCCGCCGTCGCGGCGCAGAAATCGTTCACGGCGCCCAGCAGGAAGACTTCGCACCATTCGCCGAATGAGAAGGCGAGTGAGGTGGTCTGCTCGTTGAAAAGCAGTACGACGCGCAGCACGAGGCCGACGGCGACGGTCAGCAGCGACAGTTTGAGATAGAGGCCGGAGACCAGCCGAATACTTTTTTGCATGATGAATTTGGTAATTAACGGTACAAAGTTAACCATTTTCAGCCCGTTCGGAAAAAGAAAAGGCAGTCAACTGGGTGACTGCCTTGTTCTGTCGGTTTGAAAAATTGATCGTTTTGTCGCTTACTTCGACGGGCGCATGACGACCTTCACGAGGTTTCCGTCCGCAAGGATCTTCTTGGCGAGCGCCTGCACGTCGGCGTTGGTCAGGTCGCGGATCGCCTGTTCGTGGTCGGCGATGTAGTTCAGGCCCGAGCCGTATTTGATCTGGATGTAGTTCATCCATGCGCCGTTCTGTTCGAGGCTGTTCTTCCAGCTCTTGAGCATGAATTCGCGGTGTTTCTCGATGTCCTCGCTCTTGGGACCGTTGGCTGCGATCTCCTCGATCTCCTTCATCACGATCTCGCGCAGTTCGTCGGCCATCTCCTCGTTGGTGTCGAACGAAATGGTCATGCTGTAAGTCTCGCGGGGGATGTACTTCGTCGAACCCTGGACGCGCACGCCGTAGGTTCCGCCCTTCTCCTCGCGGATCGAAACGAGGTAGCGCGAATTGAGCGCCTGCGTCAGGAACGTCAGGGCCATTTTGTTCTTGAGCGTGTAGGGCATCTCTCCCGAGAAATAGTAGTTGACCGAGACCTTCGGCTGCTGCATCGGAGCCGTGAACTCCTCCGTAACCTCGCCTTTCACCGGATAGGCCTTGTCGTCGACGTAATTGATCGGTTTGCGGGCGGCGGGGATCGAACCGATGTATTTCTCCACGAGGGGTTTCAGCGTTTCGGGGTCGATGTTGCCCACGAACGTGAAGACGAATCCGTTGGCTCCGGGGTAGAGCTTGGCGTAAATGCCGGGCAGCTGTTCGAAGTCGAACTTATTGACGATCTCCGTCGAGATCATCTGACGGCGGGGATTGTGGCCGTAGGTCACGTCGGCCACCTTCTCCTGCATCAGGAAGTCGGGATTCGACTTGGCATTGGCGAGCTGGGCGAGGAGCATCTTCGTGAGATTGTCCACGTCGTCCTTGTTGAACCGGGGCTGCGTGAAATTGAGGTAGAGCAGCTGGAGCATCGTCTCGATGTCCTTGGGCGAGCAGACGCCGCCCATGGCGCTGGTGTAGTTCTCCACCGAGGGCTGCACCGAGGCCGTTTTGCCCGAAAGCTGTTTCTTGAGTTCCGTGGCCGAGAATTTGCCGACACCCGACATCGAGTTCACGGCGGGCATCATTTCGCCCATGTAGTACTCCTCGTCCGAGAGCAGCGACAGGCCGCCCTTGCCGACTACGCCCAGGCGCACTTCGTCGGCCTTGAAGGTCGTGGGTTTCACGACGACCTTCGCACCGTTGGCCAGCGTCCATTCCGTCGTTCCGAGCTGTTTGTCCTCGACCGTCTTCTTCACGGGCGAGCCTTTGAGCACGGTCCCTTCTGCGATCAGCGGCTCCTTGACCACGTTGTCCTCATAGGCCGTGACCTCCGATGCGGCCACCTTGTCGCGGATGGCGAGAATCTCCTCGGCGGTGGGCGTTGCGACGCCCTCCTTCTCGGGAGCGTTGATCACGATCACCTGATTCGTCGGGAGAATGGTCTGCTTCGCGAAGGCGTTGACGGCATCCACGTTGAGCATCTTGATCAGCATGCTGTCGAGCTGCCATTCGGTCTCGGCATCGGGCATCAGCTGGTTTTTCTGGTAGTTGTTCAGATAGGTCTGCACGAATTCGTTGTTGCGGCGGTCGTTGCGGTTGGCGTACGAGCGTTCGGCCTGACGCATCAGGTTCTCCTGGGCGCGTTCGAACTCGCCCTGCGTGAATCCGTAGCGGCGCACCTTCTCCATTTCGGTATAGAGGGTCTCGAAGCCGCGGGCCAGCTTGCCGTCCTCGGTCATGGCCACGAATACCGTGGCGTCGAGCGTCGGGATGATGCCGATCACGTCGCCCGTGCCCATGCCGGCGCCGAGGAACGGCGCGTCGGGCTGCATGGCGATCTCCTGCAGGCGGGCGTTCTCCATCGTGGACATGTAGGCTTCGATCACGTTGTTGGCCTCGGCCAGCACCGTGTTGGCGAGCTGTTCGGGAAGCGCCGGGCGCTTGATGAAGAGCTGCACCTTCGTACCCTGCATTTCGGGATCGGTGTAGATGCTGACGATCGGCTCCTCGTTGTCGGGAACCTCGATGGTCTCCTTCTGCGATGCGCCGGCGGCGGGAGCCGGAATGTCGGCCATCAGCGTCTTGATCTTGGACTCAATGGCGTCTACGTCGATGTCACCGACCACGATTACGGCCTGGTAGTCCGGACGGTACCATTGTTTGTAGAAATCCTCCAGCTCCTTGTGCCGGAAGTTCTTCAGTCCGTCGAGGTAGCCGATCAGGTTGCGGCGCTCGTATTTCGTGCCTTTGCCCAGCGCCTGCAACAGCTTCATCGTCGAACGCCACGACGCGCCGTCGCGCGTGCGCAGCTCCTCCATGATCACGCCGCGCTCCGAGTCGATTTCCGACGGCTCCAGCGCGATGAAGTGCGACCAGTCGTGCAGGATCAGCAGCGCCGAGTCGATGATTCCCTCGCGCGAGGTCGGCACGTCCTTCATGTTGTAGCACGTGTAATCCCAGCTCGTGCCGGCATTGAGGTTGGCGCCGAATTTCACGCCCACGGTCTCCAGATACTCCGTGAGCTGTTTGCCCGGGAGGTTCTTGGTTCCGTTGAAGGCCATGTGTTCCAGGAAGTGGGCGAGGCCCTGCTGCGAATCGTTCTCCTGGATGGCTCCCACATCGTGGAGGATGTAGAAATCAGCCTGGCCTTTCGGCTTTTCGTTGTGGCGGATGTAGTAGGTCATTCCGTTTTCCAGTTTCCCGGTGCGGACCTCCGGATCGGCCGGGATCGGCTGGTTCATCTGTGCCGCGGCGCTGCCGGCGGCGAACGCCGCGACGGCCAGCATCAATAATTTTTTCATGGGCATTTGTGGTATAAGGTTTATTGTTTCTGTGTCTCTTCGGGGCGGTATTCGATGATATCACCCGGCTGGCAGTCCAGCTCGCGGCAGATCGCTTCGAGCGTGGAAAACCGGATGGCCTTGGCCTTCCCGTTCTTGAGGATCGAGAGGTTGGCGGGCGTGATGTCGACCCGTTCGGCCAGTTCGCCGAGCGACATCTTGCGTTTGGCCATCATTACGTCTATGTTTATGATTATCGCCATAAAGTCGTCCCCCCCCCTTTTATCGTTTGCATTTCTCTCATGTCGTCTGTTTTAGATGGTCAGTTTCTGCTCCTCGCTCAAATTCTGGCCGATGGCGAAGACCTCGGCGGCGAAAAGGATCAGGATACCCATGATGATCATTGCGTAGGAGACGTGGAAACCCGCGTCGACGGTGTATCCGCTTCCGGCGAGCAGTTCGGCGGCGCGGCTGTTCATCACCCAGTCCACGGTGTCGCTGATCAGTTCGGTGACGATCGTCAGCATGCCGATTGCGCGCAGATACCAGACGTTGCGTTTGTCGAGCGTGCGCTCTTCGCGGATCGAGCGGCGCAGCGAGTGGATGATCACGAACATCAGTACGATGATGGCCAGATAGAGAAGCGGGCAGAGCATAACCAGCGCATAGAGCCATGCGCTGCCGCCGATCGAACGGAATGCCAGCCCCAGCGGGGATGTGCCCGGGGCGTTCTGCTCGACGACCAGGGCGAGTTTGCGGACGTTGGCTTTGATTTCCACGCCCGGCGCCGCGGCGATTTCGACAGCCGTTTCGGGTTGTCCCGTTACCCGGATGTCGCCCAGCATGTAGATCATGCGCGGCACGCCGGATTTCCACTTTTCGGCGATGTCGTTACCGAGTTCCGCGCCTTCCGCCGCGCCCCGCGAGAAATTGGGCAGGATTCCGTGGGCGATGCTTGCCACGAGTACGATGAAAAACGTAATGTAAATGACCAGCAGGCGTTGCAGGAGCGATTTTTTGTTCTGCATGTGTGACTATTTTGGTTTTACAGTTGCAAAGATAGAATTAATTTTCGAAAAACAAATAATATTTATCGTTTTTCGATAAAATTTTTCGCAGCGGACAAAAAAGGACGGCACAGGCGGCCGTCCTTCGGATCGTCTCCGGAGCGTTTACTCCACGTTGTCTTTCAGCTGTTTCCAGAATGAAGCGCTGATGGACATTGAGATCGAGATGGCCAGCACGTAGAGGATGAACATGACGACGAACGTGATGAAGCCGATGCCGATCGCATTGCAGATGGCCTGGAAAATGCCGAATACGATGCCGAACAGTACGCCGACGACCAGCGACACGAAGAACATGGTCCATTTGCTGCCGTAGGTGGCGTCGTTCGAAGCCTTGATGGCCTGTATCGGATTTTTGCCCTTTTCGATGAGGAAATAGTAGGAGAGCGTCCATGCGATCGAGAGCACGATGCCCGGGATGACCATGAAGAGCACGCCGATGAAAATCGGGAAAATCATCAGGCCCATCGTGATGAAGAACTCGCCCATGTAGCGGCGGTATTTGCTGTCGAAAATGCCCAGGGGATTGACAATCTCACCCTTGGCCAACTGTGTGGGCAGTAAGGTGATGGCGATTGTGGTACCCACATTGAGATAAGGTATCCAGATCGTAATGAGCCATAAGGCCACTGCTGCGATCACCGAAGGTGCGTTCTTTACGCCGATGGCGACGGAATCCTTGAGGGTTTCTCCGAAATCGAGTTTTTTCACTTCCATAACTAACAGGTTTAAGGGTTAACATCAAAAACAAAAATACGAAAAAAATCGTATCTTTGCCTGCATAACCGTAAAATTCAATGCAATGGCTGAAAAATCTCGCTATAATTACCGGGTTGAACCGCAGGACGTGGATTTCACGCTGCGGGCGACAATCCCTTCGCTGGGCGGCTCGATACTCAACACCGCGGGCATCGACGCCCACGGCAAGGGGTTCGGAGTCGATGCGCTGAATGCTGACAACCATTCGTGGGTGCTTTCGCGCATGGCCGTCGAATTCGACTGCCAGCCCACGCAGTACACCGACTACACCGTGGCTACGTGGATCAGCGATTACGGCCGGGTGCTCTCGACGCGAAACTTCACGCTGACCGATGCCGCAGGCCGCGAATTCGGCCGCGCCGTGACGCAGTGGGCGATGATCGACCTGCAGAGCCGTTCGGCGATCGACCTCTCGTGGGTGGGCGATGCGCATGCCGACGCCATCGTCGATGCCGCGCCCCCGACGGACAAGCCGCGCAAGATCCGTGCGGTAAGCCCTACCGCGACGGCCGAACACCGCGTGGTTTACAGTGACATCGACTTCAACCGCCACGTCAACACGATGCGCTATATCGAAATGATGCTCGACATGCTGCCCGTCGACATGCTGACGCAGGAGGCTCCGGTGCGGCTGGACATTCATTTCCTGAAAGAGTGCCGCTTCGGGCAGACGCTGACGGTGGGGTGCGAGTTGCGTGGGCGTTCGGCGCTGTTCGAAATTTCGGCCGACGGCGCTGCGGCTGCCGTGCGTGCCTCTATCGAATGGAAATAGGCCTGCGGGGAACGCTTCGCAGGGCGCTTGTGGAACGGGTTTTGCAGTTACGGCTGCAAAACCTTTTTTCATTATGGAGAGCGCAACCAAAACACAAGCGAAAAACAAGTATCAGGTAAGCATCGACCTGCTGAACGATGCCGTGGGCAAGGAGATCGCCACTTCGTTGCAGTACATGTATTTCCACACTCATTTCGAGGACGACCGCTACCAGTATCTCTCGAAGATCATGCGCGAGATTTCGATCGCCGAGATGCGCCACATCGAGGAGTTCTCCGACCGCATCCTGTTCCTGCAGGGCGACGTGGACATGAACGCCTCGTTCCGCACCCGGCAGGTCACCGACGTGAAGGAGATGCTGCGCATGGCCATGCAGCTGGAGCAGAGTACGATCGACAGCTACAACGAAGCCTCGCGCATCGCCTCGGAGAACAAGGACGCCGTAACGCACAAGATGTTTCAGGACATCATCGTCGAGGAGGAGCAGCATCTCGACACCTTCCGCACCGAGTTGCAGAACCTGATCGACTACGGCGAGGAGTACCTCGCGCTGCAATCGGCCGCCGGCAGCAAGCATACGTCGAAGAGTTTCAACCATTCCGGCGGCGGCGAATAGCGGTTCGCGCGGCGGAAAGCACTTCTGACGCAAAAAACGGAATCCTTTTGCCGGGGTCCCGTTTTTTCGGTTATCTTTGTACCTGAATCATTCGCGGGAACCTGTGCAAACCCCGGCCGGCGCATGAGTTCCTCCCGGGGGAGGGATTCGGGGCGGGGCGGGTCTGCCGATGCGGCCGGAGGCCGCAGGCGTCGGGTTGCCGGATCGGATGAACGGCATGAAATCGCCGGAATGCTCTGATACGATGAAAATAACGATTTTAGGACCTGCCCATCCCTACCGCGGGGGGCTGGCCTCGATCATGGAGATCATGGCCCGCACGTTCCAGCGGCGGGGCGACGAGGTCGACATCAAGACCTTCACGCTGCAATATCCCTCGCTGCTGTTTCCCGGCGAGAGCCAGACGGTTGCGACGCCTCCGCCTGCGGACCTCCGCATCTGCCGCTGCGTCAATACGATGAATCCGCTGAACTGGGTGCGCGTCGGCCGCCGGATACGCCGCGAGCGTCCCGATTTCGTGCTGATGAAGTACTGGACGCCCTTCATGGCCCCCTGTTTCGGGACCATTGCCCGCATCGCCCGCGGCAACGGCCATACGAAGGTGCTGTGCCAGATTGACAACGTCGAGCCGCACGAACACCACCTGACCGACAAACCCTTCAACCGCTACTACCTGCATTCGGTGGACGGCTTCGTCTACATGTCCGAGCAGGTGCACAGCGAGCTTCGCGCGTACAGCGACGCTCCGGCCCTGTTTTCGCCGCACCCGCTGTTCGAGAACTTCGGCGAGCGGGTCGAACGCTCCGAGGCGTGCGTGCGTCTGGGGCTGGACCCTGCGAACCGCTACGTGCTTTTCTTCGGGCTGATCCGCGATTACAAGGGGCTTGACCTGCTGCTCGACGCCTGGGCGCAGCTCCGGCGCGCGGGCCGCACCGAGGGCCGCCGGCTGATCGTGGCGGGGGAGTTCTACACCGCCCGGGAGCCGTATCTGAACCGGATCGCCGACAACGGATTGCAGGATGAGGTGCTGCTCCACGACCGCTTCATCCCCGACGACGACGTGAAATATTATTTCTCGGCGGCGGACTTCGTCGTCCAGCCCTACAAGACCGCCACGCAGAGCGGCGTGACGCAGATCGCCTATCAGTTCTGCGTGCCGATGGTCGTGACGGCGGTCGGCGGACTGCCCGAGATCGTGCCCGACGGGCGCGTGGGCTACGTCTGTCCTCCGACGGCCGAGGGGGTTGCCGCGGCGATGGACCGCATGTACGAGGGCGATGCGCTGAAACGTTTCCGGGAGAACTGCGTCGAGGAGCGCCGGCGTTTCTCGTGGGAGGAGATGTGCAGCCGCGTCACGGAACTCTACGGCCTGGTGGCTCCGAAATAGGACGGCGAAAACCTGAAAAACAAGGCCCGGCAGTGTGTCGCACAACCGGGCCTTTCTTCATTTATTCGGGTGTAGCTTGGGCTACTTCTTGATATTGGGCAGTTCCAGCCCGTATTTCTTTTTGCGGTCTTCCGCCTTGAGCCACAGTCCCAGCAGCATCGCCAGCACGCCGCACGCGACGAAAATCAGCATCGGACGGGTGTAGTCGTAGGGCATTCCCTCGGTCCGTCCGGCGTTGAAATATTTGAGTGCGAAGCCGAAGAGCATCGGGAAAAGGCACAGTCCGATGTTCTGAATCCAGAATATCAGCGAATAGGCGGAACCCAGATAGCGCGTCTCCACGATCTTCGGAACCGAGGGCCAGAGTGCGGCCGGAACCAGCGAGAACGAGATGCCGAGCAGGACGATCGAGCCGTAGGCGACGGGCTTGCTCGGGAACTCCGGGAGCACGAAGGCGAAGGTCAGGTGGCAGACGATCATCAGAATGGCGCCTAAAATGAGCATCGTGGCACCCTTGCCCTTGTGGTCGAGGTATCGGCCCAGGAAGGGGGTGATGGCCGCCGCGCCCATCGGGAACCAGCGGAAAATGTCGGCTGCGGTCTGGGCCGATACGCCGAGGTTGCTCTCCAGCATGTTGGTGGCGAAGCGCTGGAAGGGGAAGATGGCCGAATAGTAGAGCACGCAGAGGAACGCGATGATCCAGAACACCTTGCTGCTCAAGATGTATTTCAGGTCGCTGACCTTGAACTCCTCCTCGCTGCCGCCTCCGCCCCGGCTGTCGAGACCCAGTTGTTTGTCCAGTTTGCGGTCCATGAAGGAGAAGATCACGAACGTCAGCAGACCGATCAGCAGCAGCACGGTGCAGAATGCCACCGGTCGTACGACCGTTGCGGGAGCCATGTCGGCGAGCCACGGCGAAATGGAGAAGATGGCGAAAACGCCGACGCGGGCAATGGCCATCTCAAGCCCCATGGCCAGAGCCATTTCCTTGCCTTCGAACCACTTGGCTATGGCTTTTGATACGGTGATGCCGGCCATCTCCATGCCGCAGCCGAAGATCATAAAGCCCAGCGACGCCAGTTTGGCCGAGGCGGGGAACGAGGTCCACCACGAGCCGAGCCACGTTTCGATGCCCGAACCCGCGAACGAGTCGCTCACGGCGTAGTATTTCAGACAGGCGCCGATGAACATCAGCGAAGCCGACAGTTGGCCGGTGAACCGCACGCCCATCTTGTCGAGGATGATGCCTGCGAGGATCAGAAATCCGAAGACGTTGAGTATGAACTCCGAACTGCCGTACATGCCGAATACGTCGGGGGTCCATCCGCGCTGTGCCTCGATCATGCTTTGCAGCGGCGACATCAGGTCGACGAACATGTAACCGAAAAACATCGTGGACGCGATGAGCAACAACGCCGTCCATCGGGCTGCGGGCGAGTCGTTGAGTTTACGTTGGATAGTTTCTGCCATATTTTTTTGTGTTGAGTTAGTTATCCAGTGATGCGTAGCGTTTCAGCACCTCGTAGGCTTCGGTGATTCCCAGTTCGCCGGCTTTCGAGAGGTCGAGGCAGCCCTTGCGGGTGTCTTTCATAAACAGCTGGATGATGCCGCGGTTGTAGTAGGCCTCGGCGAATGCGGGGTTGAGTGAGATGGCTTTGGTGTAGTCCTCGAACGCCTCGGGCAGGCTGCCCGAGAGGGCCAGCAGATTGGCGCGGTTGTAGTAGGCGTAGGCGAAGTCGGGGAAGAGCTTCACGGCCTTGTTCAGGTCGGCCACCGCCTCGTCGTAGCTGTACGTGCGTTTCGAATTGTTGTTCAGTCGGTTGGCGGGGTCCGAGTCGATCGTGATCCGCTGGTAGGAGTTGTCGATCGACGAGATGAAGTCGATCATCTCGGCGCGCGTCGTCGAGCGGTTCAGGTAGAGGAACGGGTTCGACGGGTTCAACTCGATGGCCGACGAATAGGTGCTCACCGAATTGGTGTACTGCTTGATGAGCGACTGCGTGACGGCGCGTTCGAAGAGCACGGTCCATGCGGGGTTGCTTGCGTTGAGCTCCTGCACATACTGCTTGTCGAGCATCACCAGCGTGTCGGGCGCGATGTTGCTCTCGCGGCACGAGAGGGTGAGGTATTCGTTGCCGATGCGCTTCTTGAAGTCGTCGACGCGTTGCAGGTGATAGGATTTGGCTGCGGGAACCGAGTCGGGGCGCATGAGCGTGAACTTGAACAGCGGCAGCAGGCGCATCTCCTCGTGTCCGCCGTTGTGGCCCGTGATGCGGTCGAAGCTGCCTCCGGCGAACTTGCTGTCGAACGACAGCAGGCGGTCGAAGCGTTGCGTGGTGTCGGCGTAGATCGAATAGGTGCTGTCGTTCAGGCGCGAACGGTATTCGGCGATTTTCCGCTGGGCGATCGAGCGGTCCTCTTTGGCGCCCTGCGGGTCGCGGAGCAGTTCGCGCAGCCGGCCGCGGTAGATGTAGGCGTTGGCGAAGTCGGGGTATAGCTTGATGGCCGAGGTGTAGTCCTCCACGGCGCGCTCGATCTCGCCCAGCTGGGCGTAGACGCCTGCGCGGTTGTAGTAGACCAGCACGTTGTTGGGCGAGTAGAGCGCCACTTTGTCGTAATCCTCCAGCGCGCGGTTGTAGTCGCCGATCTGCGTGCGCAGCATCGCGCGGTTGAAATAGGTCAGCGAGTTGGTCGAATCGAGCTGGATCACCTTGTCGAAATCGGCCAGCGCCTGCATCGGGCGGTTGGTGGCGTTGTAGACCAGCGCGCGGTTGAAGTAGGAGAGCAGGTAGGCCGAATCGCACTCGATGGCCTTGTTGAAATCCGCCTCGGCCTCCTTGTACTGTTCCTGCTGGAGGTGCAGTCCGCCGCGGCGGTTATAGCCGTTGGGATTCTCGCGGTTGGTGCGTATCGCGGTGTTGAAATTCTCGTAGGCGCGCGTGGTGTCTTTCAGGTGGAGGTAGCTCAATCCCCGGCAGATGAAGGCGTCGGCCACCTTGTTCTCCTGGCGGATGAACTTGTCGAAATCGTCGATGGCCTCCTTGAACTGCTGGTTCAGCAGGCGCGTCACGCCGCGGCTGTAATAGGGGCCCGGCAGGTCGGGGCGCAGCTCGATCGCCTCGCGGAAGTCCTGCAAAGCGTCGTCGTAGTTGCCCAGACGCGAGCGCGTGATGGCGCGGTAGGTGTAGGCCTGCGTGTAGACGGGATTGAGCCGGATGGCCGTCGAGAAATCGTCCTCGGCGCCCAGCAGGTCGTCGAGGTTGTATTTGGCGATGCCGCGCAGGAAGTAGCCTTCGAAAGCGTCCTCGTCGAAGCGCAGCAGGGTGTTCAGCGTGCGGATGGCCTCCTGGTAGTCGTTGTTCATCATGCACGAACGTCCGACCCAGAAAAAATATTCCCGGTTGTACTGTGCGTGGGCTTTCGTGCCGCACAGCAGGGCGGTTCCCAATATGATTCCGGCGATGAGTTTCCGCATGCTGACTGATTTTGCTCTTTAAACGGTCTTTCCGAGCGATTTATTATTCCTGTTCGTATCCGAACCTGCGTAATTGCCGTTCGTTGTTGCGCCAGTCGTCGCTGACCTTGACGAACAGCTGGAGGAAAACTTTCTTGCCGAGGAACTGTTCCATGTCTTCGCGCGCCGTCTGTCCGACTCTCTTCAGCTTCTCGCCCTTGTGGCCGATCAGGATGCCCTTCTGCGAGTCGCGGGCCACGTAGATCGTCGCCGCGATGCGGTCGATCGTCGGCTCCTCCTTGTAACTTTCGATCTCGATTTCGCAGCAGTAGGGGATCTCCTTGTCGTAGAATTTGAGGATCTTCTCGCGGATGATCTCCGAGGCGAAGAAGCGCAGCGTCTTGTCCGTGAGCGTATCCTTGGGGTAGAACGCCGGACCTTCGGGCAGCAGCGAGAGGATGGTCCGGAACAGCCCTTCGATGTTGAAATTCTCCTTGGCCGACGTGGGGACGACCTGCGCCCCGGGGATTTCGGCCTGCCATTTGTCGACCAGCGCTTCGAGCGCTTCGGGCGTCGAGAGGTCGATCTTGTTGATGACCACGACGGTCGGAATGCCGCTCCGGCGGATGCTGTCGACGATTTCGGCCGAGCGTTCGCTCTGCTCCACGGTGTCCGTGACGTAGAGGATCACATCGGCGTCGGTCAGGGCGCCCGTCACGAACTTCATCATCGACTCCTGCAACTTGTACGAGGGCTTCAGGATGCCGGGCGTGTCGGAGTAGACGATCTGGAAATCCTCGCCCGAGACGATGCCCATGATGCGGTGGCGTGTGGTCTGCGCCTTGGAGGTGATGATCGAGAGTTTTTCGCCCACGAGGGCGTTCATCAGCGTCGATTTGCCCACGTTGGGATTGCCGATGATATTTACGAAGCCGGAACGGTGCATTTTTTTTGCTTTATTCGCAGACAAAGGTAGGGATTTATTCGAATTTATCCTATATTTGTTTTACAATATGCTAAAATCGCACTGCCTATGAAAAAATGAGAACTTTTGATTCTTAATGCCGCTACGGCGGCACACGACATATAAAAGCGCATCGGCTTTTCTTCTTACATTCAGAACTTGGACACTTTTGAATCACAGAGAGGAATTAAAGTTGATGCTCGCGCTGTTTTACGGCGCGGGCATTCCTTTCATCTTTCTGTGCAGGCAGTCCAAGGCCTTGAATGTGGATGAACAGAGTTTGTCCGCGTTTTTTGTGTTTTGACATTTGCTCGATGTAAAACTCTAACTCCTTGAATGATGAAACGCTTTAATTTGCTTGTGTATGTTTACCGGGGCATAAACACGCTGGAAGAAAAATTCACCCGGAAGAACCATCCCGATTACACATCCGATTTGAGTAAGCATGTCCTGATCGTGACGGGTGTATTTATCGGAGCGACATTAATTACCTCGCTGCTGGGGGGGTGTAGTTATGAGCATGCAGCACGGAAATTTCTCTCCTAATTTGTCGGTCGGCATGGGCATAGGTCTGTTTTTTCTTTCAACGACTCCTTTTCTGTGTTGTGTCGCCTACTGGATCTATTATTTGAAACGGCATTTGTATTTGTTCTCGACGACCGGTCAGAAAATCGGATATGGACTGTTCACTTGTGTGATGCTTGCTATTCTGGGACCGTCTATTTTCCCGCTGCTTATAGCTCTTGTTTTGCTGTCCATTGCCATTTCGATCGCTTTGTTCCTGTTGAGTGTCGTGATGACGATCATTGCCTTGTTCGACGGAGGAGGTTCGAAAAAGAGGCGGTTTTCGCTCGACAATGGCGATAAGGTGACCGAAAAATCGGGATTGTTCGGCGAAAATATTATGAAGGCCGGAGCGGAAAATCCTATGAAACCGACGATAACGGCAGGACGTTCTCCGAAAAGTAGCATTCCTCACCGGGTTTCACATGACTGCAAAAAGGCTCTCGTTTCCGAGAGCCTTTTTGCAATGAAGTCTTGTAAAATGTAGCCTATCGCCGCATCATTCCGCCCGGCATCTTGGGCATCTTCATGCCGCCGCCGGCCACGGCCTTCATCATCTTGCGCGTGTCGTCGAACTGTTGCTGCGCGCCGCGATGTCGGCCCCTTCGGCTCGCAACCGCCGGCCGTGGGCCTTTATCGTGGTGGATAACAAGGCCTTGCTACGGCAACTGGCCGACTCGCTGCCTTATGCGCAGAGTGCCGCTGCGGCTCCGATGGCTGTCGTGGTGTGCGGTGTGCTGACCGAGTCGCAGGGTGCGACCAATGCCGGGTGGTGGGTACAGGATGCGGCGGCCGCTTCGGAGAACTTGCTGCTGGCGGCCCATGCCGTCGGGCTGGGGAGGCTGTCTGGACGGGCGTGTATTCCTGCGAGGATCGCGTGCGTGCCGTCCGCAACGTGCTGGGGCTTCCCCGCCGCGTCGTGCCGCTCAACGTGATACCGATCGGTTATCCAGCCGAAAATCCCGCTCTCAAGCAGAAGTGGGACCCTGCAAAGGTCCGCTGCAACGGCTGGGCCGAGTAAACGGAATCCCTGTGCAAACCGCAGGGATTCTTTGCTATTGAGCTTTTATCCATTCGAAAACGGGGTCGACTCCTTTTTTGAAATCTGCGAAACTCATCTCGATCGACATGTCGGGTTCGATGGTCTCGATCTCTTTTTCCGAGCGTTTGAAGTATTTTGTTGAATAATTGACCAAAACCTTCGAACTCGGAAGCTGAAAGCTGCGGACCTCCCCGAAATGGTTGGGCTTTCCGGCCGTCTCTTCTCCGACGAAAACGGCATTGGTCAGCTGTTTGAAATCCATGGCGTTCAGAATCGCCGAGGAGAATGTATCGCGTCCCAGCACCACATATACCGCAACTTGCGGGTGTTGTTTGAGGGCTTGTGCGAGTCGTTCGACAAATTCGGTTCCCTGTGATGAGTTGCCGCCTCCGTTGTAACGCATGTCGAAAATGAGTTTGTCCACCGGTTTATCATTCAGCGTTTCGAATGCTTTCCGGGTAAACGCCTCGAACGACGGCAGCTTTTGCGCAGCTTCCGCGTCGCCCCGTTCAGCCGCCAGCTCACGGCTGTGACATTTGTTGTAAAGCATGTAATAGATCCGATCTTCGGGGAAATAACGGCTGGTGAAGAGGACTTTGCGGTTGGCGGTTGCGAAAGCGAGGGAGTCGGGTCTGAAATTTACGAATGCATTGTCGGGATGTATCGGCTTTACCACCTGCGTCTTTCCGTCCGACAGCATAAGCTTGACTTGCCGGGAGTCGGCAAATCCGAAGTGTTCGAGAGCTTGAAGGCTCATCACCGTTTCCGGGACGATTGACTTCACGATCGCCTGGTTGTCGATGGTGAAAAGAGTGCTCAAACTGTCGATGACCGTCGCGATGGGCGTGTCGTTGATCGCTACAATCCGCAGTCCCAAAATTTCTTTGTTTTCCGGGGTCGTTTTCGTAATGTAGAGCCCGTCGCTGACCCATAATGTGCCGAGCGGAAGAATCTGTGTCTGGTCAATCAACTGAAAGAATTGCAGCATGGTGTGTGAGTCGCCGAAGCGGGCGATCAGCTGTTGCGTTTTGAGGGCGACCTGAAAATCAGTCAGTCGCTCCGACTCTGCTTTAATAGCCTCGATTCCCGATACAAACTCCCCTTTGCTGCGGGCCGTAAAAAAGTTGCAATGCTTTTCGGGCAGCTCCTTGGTCAGAAATTCCAGATCGGCTTTCCAGTCGATTTTCCCCGATTGTGCAAATGCCGCCTGCATGCACGTGCAGAGCAACAGCAAGAGGAGTTTCTTCATGGTTTATACGTTTTCTTTCGGTGAAGGTGACGATTTTTCTGTGATCTTGCGTAATGTGCTATTTGAGACGTCCGCATGTAAACAAATCAGGCAAGCCTTGGAGCCTGCCCGATCCTTATATAATACTATCGCCGCATCATCCCGCCCGGCATCTTGGGCATCTTCATGCCGCCGCCGGCCACGGCCTTCATCATCTTGCGCGTGTCGTCGAACTGCTTCATCAGGCGGTTGACGTCGGCCATCGTCGTACCCGAACCTTTGGCGATGCGTTCGCGCCGGCGGGCGTTGATGATCTCGGGATGCTCGCGCTCGGCGGGGGTCATCGACGAGATGATCGCCTCGGTCTGCTTGAACACATCGTCCGGAATGTCCACGTTCTTGAGCATCTTGCCCATGCCGGGGAGCATCGAAGCGAGGTCCTTGAGGTTGCCCATCTTCTTGATCTGCTGAATCTGCGAGATGAAGTCGTTGAAGTTGAACTGGTTTTTGACCAGTTTCTTTTTGAGCTTGCGGGCCTCCTCCTCGTCGAACTGCTCCTGCGCGCGTTCCACGAGCGACACCACGTCGCCCATGCCCAGGATTCGGTCGGCCATGCGCTCGGGGTGGAACACCTGCAAGGCGTCCATCTTCTCGCCGCTCGAAATGAACTTGAGGGGCTTGTTGACCACCGAACGGATCGAAATGGCCGCACCGCCGCGGGTGTCGCCGTCGAGTTTGGTGAGGACCACGCCGTCGAAGTCCAGCCGTTCGTTGAACTCCCGGGCGGTGTTCACGGCGTCCTGACCCGTCATGGCGTCGACGACGAACAGCGTCTCCGAAGGTTTCACGGCGGCCTTGATGGCCGTGATCTCCTGCATCATCGCCTCGTCCACGGCCAGACGGCCCGCGGTGTCGACGATCACCACGTTGTAATTCTTCTGCCGGGCGTACTTGATACCGTTCTCGGCGATCTCGACAGGATTCCTGTTACCCTCCTCGGTGTAGACCTCCACGCCGATCTGTCCGCCGAGCACTTTCAGCTGGTCGATGGCTGCGGGACGGTAAACGTCGCCTGCCACCAGCAGCACCTGGCGGCCCTTCTTCGACTTGAGCAGCGAAGCCAGCTTGCCCGAGAAGGTCGTCTTACCCGAACCTTGCAGACCCGCGATCAGAATCACCGCAGGCGTGCCCTCCAGCCGGATGTCCGTGGCCGTGCCGCCCATCAGTTCGGCCAGCTCGTCGCGGACGATCTTGGTCATCATCTGTCCCGGCTTGACGGCTTTGAGCACGTCCTGGCCCAGGGCCTTCTGCTTCACTTCGTCGGTGAAGGTCTTGGCTACCTTGTAGTTGACGTCGGCGTCGATCAGCGCGCGGCGGATCTCCTTGAGCGTCTCCGCGACGTTGATCTCGGTGATGCGCCCCTCGCCTTTGAGAATTTTGAACGACCGTTCGAGTTTATCTGTTAAATTTTCAAACATGACTTCTGAAATTATCCGAGCGCAAAGATAATCAATAATTCACAAAGCACAATCCGCCGTGGAAATTTTGTTATGCCGTGAAAAATAGTTATGTTTACAACTGAACCTAACCGTCATGCAATGAAGAAATTTCTTTTCCTGCTGCTTGCCGTCACGGCCGGGACCGCTCCGGCGCAAACCCTCGTCTATCCCGGCGAGCACGAAATGCCACCCGTCCCGAAGACCTTCGACAACGAACTGGGCGTGCGCTACGGAGCGCAGCTTTACGTGGGCGACGGGCGGGGACCCGAATTGCAGGCCTTTTCGATCGACTATGCCCGTTATAATTTTTACAATATCGGTTTTCGAACGGGGCTGAACGTCTTCGTCGACGAGGATGCCGAGAACTATTTCTCCGTGCCGCTGCAATTCACCTGGCGGACCGGACGTATCGCCTCGTCCTGGCGCCGGGAGAGCCGGGAGCGGAGCGTGCAGAATAATTACTACAACGGCTCTTATGCAGATCCTTACGGCGCTTATTCCGGCGGAGGGGCGGACGTGGGCAGTACGTTTCTCAACGTGCTGCTTGCGATCCTGCCCTCGGGGTTCGAGGTCCATGCGGGCTTTACCCCGGGGCTGATGTGCGGGCCGTTCACGACCGAAGGCTATTCGACGACCGACCCTTCGTGGCGGCCCTATACCGTCCGGCAGCGTTTCTCCTGTACGTTCGACGCGGGTGCGCGGCTGATCATCCCGATCTGGCGGTTCAACCTCTTCGGCGACTTCACCTATCACTGCTACCTGACCGATAATTTCCGGGCCGGGGAGTTTCGGCCTTCGCGCTCCTATATGGGGCTGGGTGTGGGGCTGTCGTTCAATTTTTAGGAGCGGGATTCCGGAACGGTCCCTCCGTTACCCGGTCCCTCCGTTACCCGGTCCGTCCGTCGCTACCGGAGCAGTCCGGCTTCGTAATAAATCACGATTTGCTCGATCATCCGGTCCTCGCCCTCCCTGTCGTATTCCGACTTGAGGTTCTGACCGAAGATTTTCGAGACGCCCTGCCAGAATCCCGCCACGAAACCGCCGCGGAACTCCTTCAACACCTCGTAGGCGGTGTATTCGGTTTCGCGGTCGATGAGTTTCAGCAGCACGCGGCCCTGCGTGCGGGTCATGTGTTTCAGCACGGGGGTGTATTCGTCCTTGATCTCGTGGTAGATTTGTTTGATATACTCCTTCTGGGCCTTTTTGGTCGGCAGGCGGCACAACTCCTCCTCCATCGTCGCCATCTTGGCCTTGGCGATCTGCGCGATGGGGTAGACCTTTTTCACGGCGTCCACCAGCCGGCGGTAGCGGCGCAGGTCGACCGGGCGGCTGAAGACGTAGACCGGCAGGACGTGGACCAGCGGGATCGAATCGCCCTTCTCGACCGTCCACTCCTGATGCCAGAAGCCACGGCCTCCCTGCGCCTGCGCTTGGGAAAGCGCGGCGGCGAGCAGGGCGATGAGGAGTATCCACTTTTTCAACGGCGGCGAATTTTTTGTACCTTTGCGGCGGAGTCCGGATGAAAACCCGTGCGGTTTTGCATCCGGTTTGCCGGGGTGTCTCCGGCAAAGATAACGATTCACCGCGATAAACGAATTACGAACAGCGAATATTATGCTTGAAAAAGGACTTTCCGCCCGCAGCGCCGCAACCGTCGCCGCCGGCAACACGGCCGCCGCGATGGGTTCGGGCGACCTTGCGGTTTTCGCCACCCCCGCGATGGTGGCGCTGATGGAGAACGCCGCCATGACGGCCGTTGCCGGCGAACTTCCCGAAGGCGCGACCACCGTCGGCGCCGAGATGAACGTCACGCACATCAAGCCGTCGGGACTTGGCGCCGAAATCACCGCCACGGCCGTGCTTGCCGAAGTCGAGGGGCGCAAACTGACCTTCAACGTCGGGGCCCGCGACGCCGAGGGGCTGATCGGCGAGGGCATCCATGTCCGCTACATCGTCGACCGGGAAAAATTCATGGCCAAGGTGAAGTAATGGAAAAGCTCCGGATCTTCTGCGTCTGCGAAAAGACGTACAGCTTGATTTGTAGTTATTTATGCCGGATCGAAGGATTGGGCTCTGTGTTTGGACAGGGCTCGATCCTTTTCGTTTGTGTACAATTCTGTTCAAGTCGCCCGATACCTGTAAATTTCTGTGCTTATACTACTTAATCTTGCTGAATTATTGGCGGTTGAATTTGCATAATTGATTATTTTTCGTTATTTTTACTCTACATCCATTACAACTACATATTGTAATTATCCGTAAGACTCTCGCGAACCTGCCTTCAATGTTTCATCCTTAAACTTCAAACTATGAAAACTCGCATTTTGACTTTGACAGCAGCCCTGCTTCTACTGGGTGGGTTTGTCGCATGCAACGACTCGGAAGAATCCGAATATATCGGCACTCCTCCCGTCACAGCCTCCGCGGACGTATCGGCTTTTTTCAAGACCTATCTGCCTTCGAGTTCCAGTTCGCATCCCGAGCCGGAATTCAATTTCAGCGAGATCGATGATCGCGACATCGAATGTTTTGTGATCAACAGCATGGAAGAGTTCGAGGCCGTTGCACCTCCTTCGGTCGAGCTGCCGGTAATCGACTTTGACAAATATACCCTTATTATTGGACAGCATTGGATGGGGCATCCCGGATACTCTTTCGAGAAGCAGGTCGTCGATACCGAATCCGATAAGATGACATTGAATTTGGTGTATAAGCAACTGAAGGGTGGGACTCCGGCGATTATGACTATTTTTTATTTCTGGGGACTATACGACAAACTTCCCGAAAAAACGCTTACTGTCAACAAAATCATAATTTAGATATTCTTATATCATGAAAAAGCTGCTTTCTCTTATCATTGCAGTCATAACATTTTATGGTTGCCAGGATGACATTTTGTCAGAGGAATATCAAGAAAACGTTCCCGCGACCCGTGCGTCTGTGGGTTCGTCTGATTATTATTATTATGTTGGTGTGACGGTGTGAAAATCCCACTAACGGTCAACGAGAACAAGTCGTATGTTTTGGTTGAAACCGCAAAATTTGAAAGTGTTCGCAAATCGGCCGTAAATATCCGTAGGGGAAATACCAGAACTATTGATAACTATGCTGCGCTGGGCATAAGATCGTCAAAAGAGTTCCGCATGCAAAAAAGTCTTACGTCGTTTACGCTGGATAACGCCCAACAAAAATCGATTAACCCGCAGGATGTAGTGTATGAGGCTCCCTATTTTAAAACAAGCGATGGAGCCGATCTCGGCATAACGAATGTATTCAGCGTACAACTGACAGGAGAGCAAGACCTTGCCAAACTTCAAAAAATCGCGGAAGAGTATAATCTGGAGATATTGGGAGAAAACAAATTCGACCCGAGTATCTATTATCTTTCGTGTACAAAGGAGTCGAAAGGGAATGCGCTCGAAATGGCGAATTTTATGTATGAATCGGGCGCGTTTGAGTATGCAACACCCGAGTTTATCGTTGAGTCGATGCCCGACGCCGCTCCGAACGATACCTATTTCAGCTATCAATGGAATCTGAAAAACGTCTCTTATCCGGGGATCGATATCAATTATGTGAACGCAAGGAATGCCTTTGCTTTTCCATATATCAACGATATTATCGTTGCGGTTGTCGATAACGGTGTTTAATAACCATGATGATTTACATTTGTATAATGTCAGTTACAACGCTCACACGGGAGGAATTCCAAGTGGGCTATACGGAGATCACGGCACAAAGGTTGCCGGTGTTATCGGAGCCACGGCTAATAATGGCAAAGGCATTGCAGGCGTTGCATCCGGAGTGAAAATCATGCCCATCAGTATTTGTTATACTGATAACGAGCTTGGCATAGCTGCCTCCACCACGACCAATTTTGCGAATGCAATTCGGTTTGCCGCAAATAATGGTGCGCGCGTAATTAATAATTCATGGTCATTTGATACATCTTCTCCAATATCCGAAATCAATAATGCTATAACATATGCTCATGGTAAAGGATGCATCGTTGTTTTTTCATCGGGCAATAAAGGCAGTGCTGTATCACAGCCGGCAGCGGGAGCACCTTCTGCAACGTTAGTAGTAGGTGCAATAGATCGGAATGGGTACAAATCGGATTTCTCCGGTTATGGTTCTTCATTGGATGTTGTCGCTCCCGGGCGTGAAATCTGGACAACAGATGTGACCGGTGGATATACTTGTGTGTCGGGCACATCTTTTGCTGCTCCCCATGTTTCCGGCATCGTGGCTTTGATATGGGCAACGGATCCCGATCTTTCGGTATGGCGGGTACGCAATATTATCGAACAAACTACCCGAAAGATCGGCGGCAACACTTATGGTGTCGATCCGCTTCGATTGAACGGATTATGGAACCAATTTGTGGGTTATGGTCTGGTAAATGCCTATGCAGCTGTATCAGCGGTTTCGGGGTCCGCTCCCACCGCTGATTTTGCGTCGGATACCGATGAACCCGTACTTCACGATATCGAATGTCGGGTGTTGAAAAATGGTCTATCCACATCTTCCGGGGTACATCTGGCATTGATTCCGCAAGGGTACTCTTACTAAATTGATATTGGAGTTCCTGACTTACAAATTGCTGATAATTTGGCTGTAAATCAGAGGTTGGATAAAAATATTTTATCCAACCTCTGATTATACTGTTATGGGGCAAACCCGTGATCGGCAATATTCTGGGCGCACGACGCATCCGGAACTTTTCGGTCAAAGCCCGATCAGGACGTGTTCGAGCCAGATCACCGCGATGCCCGCCAGATAGCCGGACAGGGCCAGCAGCGAGATGCGTTTGAGGTACCAGCCGAAATTGATCTTTTCGAGTCCCATCGCCACGACGCCGGCCGCCGAGCCGATGATCAGCAGACTGCCGCCCACGCCGGCGCAGTAGGTCAGCAGGTGCCAGAACAGCCCGTCCGCCACGAAACTCTGTGCGAAAGCCGGGTCGGCGCTCGCCGCAGCCGTTGCGACGTCGGCCACCGGGTACATGCCCATGCAGGCCGCCACCAGCGGCACGTTGTCGACCACCGACGAGAGGATGCCGATGGCGCCCGCGATGGTGAACACTTCGTGGACATTCTTGTCCAGCCAGTCGGCCATGTCGGTCAGCACGCCGCCGGTCTGCAACGCGCCCACGGCCATCAGGATGCCGAGGAAAAAGAGAATCGTCGGCATGTCGATGTGCTTGAGGACTTTGGATACGCGCGGCTGGATCGACTCCTCCATGTTGCGGATGCTGCGTTTGCGGTCGTAGATGATTTCGGTCAGAATCCACATGAATCCCAGCGACACCATCATGCCCATGTAGGGCGGCAGTCCGGTGAGGCTTTTGAACACCGGCACGAACAGCAGACTTACGACGCCCACAATAAGGATGAATAGACGCAGGCGCGGACCGATGCATTCGGGGCATCCCGATGCGAGGGCCTTGGCGCTGACCGCGGCGGCGGGGCGGTCGGCGACGTAGCGGCTGGCGATGGCCGCAGGGATCACGACCGACACGAGGCACGGCAGGAAGAGGTTGGCGATCAGGTTGGCGGCCGTGACGTTGCCGCGCATCCACAGCATGATGGTCGTCACGTCGCCGATGGGCGACCAGGCGCCGCCGCTGTTCGCGGCGATGACGATCACGCTGGCGAAAATCCACCGTTCCTTCTTGTTGGCGATCAACCGCCGCAGCAGCATGACCATGATGATCGTGGTGGTCATGTTGTCCAGTGCGGCCGACATGAAGAAGGTGATGATCGCCAGCAGCCACATCAGTTTACGCTTGTTGCGCGTGGTGATGTGGTCGGTGATGACGTTGAAGCCGCCGTAGCTGTCGATCAGGTCCACGATGGTCATGGCCCCGATCAGGAAGACCAGGATTTCGCACGTGTCGCCCAGCTGGTCCACCAGCTCGTGCTGAATGTGCGGGTCGTTGCCCAGGAGGCTGAACACGGTCCAGATCGCTCCGGCCATCAGCAGGGCGACGGCCGATTTGTCGATCCTGGTTTTGTGCTCCAGCGCGATGAACAGATAGCCCACCACGAAGAGCAGAATCATTGTCGGAATCATATCGTTTGCGTTTATTTACAGGGTAACTGAAGCAAAGATACGAAAAATCCGGCAGAGGTCCGGTTTTGTCCCTGCCAATTTTGCATCCGGGGGTTGGTTTTTGCGATTTTTTGTTTATCTTTGCAGTCGCTTTCGAGCGAATGTTTGAGCTGTGGTGTAATGGTAACACAGCAGATTTTGGTTCTGTCGTTCTGGGTTCGAATCCCGGCAGCTCAACACGAAAAGGCGGTCATGCGACCGCCTTTTTCGTGCATACGTTTGTTTAGCGGATCTTGCGGTGTGAGATGAGCGCGGCGATCCACAGCAGGATGACCGAGCCGATGACGGCCGTCGCCAGACTGCCCAGCGTGCCGACGGGAACCCATCCGAAGAGCGAAAAGAGCCAGCCGCCCAGTACGCCTCCGATAAGCCCGACGATCAGGTTGACGAAGAGTCCCGAACCTCCTCCCTTGACGATCAGGTTGGCGATCCATCCGGCGGCCAGTCCGATCAGCAGATACCATAGAAAATACATAGTCTTGCATTTTGGAACGCTTTTCGGAGTGCAAAATCCGTACCCGGCCGGGCCGGGGCGTTTTATAACGCCTTTTTCAGCGCTTTTGCCAGCTGATCGGGACACGACGTGCCGCGGCCCCGGCAGTCGATGCCTTCGAGCCGGGCGACGGCTTCCGCGGCCGTCATCCCGCGCACGAGCGCCGCGATTCCCTGCTGGTTGCCGTGGCAGCCGCCCGTGAAGGAGACGCTTCGAACGACGCCGTTTTCGAGTTCGACGTCGATTTGCCGGGAGCAGGTTCCCTGGCAGACGTGTGTTATTTTCTGTGTCATGGAGTTACGATTTTCCGGTTTGCGGGGGCGAAGATACGAAATTCGGAGCCTTTCACAAAATGTTGAAAACTTCCTGCTCCGGAATTTTGAAAGTCGGGGAATAATGGAGACTTTTGTGACCCGCAAAGGTATCCTTCGTCCCGCCGGGGCGGAGGATAAGAGGGAATCGGGTGCGAATCCCGGACAGTTCCCGCTGCTGTATGCACTTCAATGCCGCAGGCGAATCGTCGAGCCACTGTCCCGCTGGGGACGGGAAGGCCGCCTGCGGGTCGGTGCGAGTCAGAAGACCTGCCTTTGCGCATGCAATGTCGGCCCTGCGGGGAAACGGGGCCTGTTGTGAAACGTATATACTCATATTACAATGGATTACACGCAGATTTCCATCATCAAACGTGATGGTAAAACCGAGCCTTTTTCTCTGGATAAAATCGTCCGCGCCATCACGAAGGCCTTTCGCGCGGGCGGCATAACGGACGAGGGGCAGGCCGTCGAGCAGATCGCATCCGACGTGGCGGCGGCAATTACGAAGGCCGAGATTTCGGTCGAGGAGATTCAGGACATGGTCGAGGAGCGGCTGATGAAACGCAACCCCTCGATCGCCAAACGTTATATCATCTACCGCGAGTGGCGCAACGTCGAACGCGACCGCCGCTCGTCGATCAAGAGCGTCATGGACGGCATGGAGCAGTGGCAGGAGGGCGGCCGCCTGTACCTGTACCGCGAGCAGCTTGAAGCGGGCATCAGCTACCTGCGTCCGATCACCCCGGCGCATTCGACGCTTCAAACCCAGATGGCGAGTGTCGTGACCAACATTCTTGCTGGCGGCGATCCGGCTGAGCTGCTGCATGATGCGGCCGAGTACGTCGATGAGATCATCGTCGAGAACGACTGGAACATCGAGTAAAATCACATCGCGCCCGGCCGGCCGAACGCTGACCGGGCGCTTCTTTTGCCCTTTGAACCCGAAAAACAAAAAGCCAAAACAGGGAGAGCCGTCATGCTGACGGACAACCGGCATGGCGATAGAACGGAGCATTGCGTATGAGTGAAATCACTGTCAAGAGAAGCGGGGCGAAGCGGAGAAGCCAGATGTCCCGCGCGCAGGCGAAAGCCGCGTGGGGGTTGTCCGCGCCGGCGATCATCATCATGTTTTTGTTCATGATC
>ERZ827156.1013-NODE-1013-length-36263-cov-13.708711_pt1 | contig 36263 bp, 27 predicted proteins | sample MGYA00519919_ERZ827156 | MGnify/ENA primary metagenome ERZ827156 (study PRJEB31778, sample SAMEA3449269) | human gut metagenome | biome: human gut; feature: human-associated habitat; material: faeces | place: United Kingdom | collected 2010/2012 ...
GACAGACAGACAGACAGACAGACAGACAGACAGACAGACAGACAGACAGACAGACGTAGGATAATTCTGTCTTTTTTTGCTATATATAATAATCAAAAGCACCTGGACTTGCCGCTCAAAATGCAGAGCGACAAGTCCAGGTGCTTTTCAATTTATCGGGAGGTCGCTGTATGAGTACATTCCTGATAGATTGGGAAAATATCCAGGATCTTCGCTACACGACCCCATTGAGCATATTTATATACAATAGAGTCCACTCTGTAAAATCGTGGGCTGATACCTGGTATCAGACATGTCTTCTCTCTGAAGAGAAATTCGGCGACATATCTTCATTCAAAATCAATGGCAGAACAAGAGATATGTTCAGCAATGACCCTATCAATCTTATAAAGCCGCGCAGGCTTAAACAAAGCGGCTATGTTGAATTGAATTATTCCGCAAGAGATACTGTTGTAAATATAAAAGAGCTGCTCATGTATTTTGGTGTGATTCTATCGGAAGTCCGGATAGTTGTCTTAGCCGAAATCGGTTCCCAGGCGGAAATGCCTGCCTCCCAGGTCAAGACTGTCAAAAAAACAATTATCTCCACAAAACCAGCGGTTTCCAAACCAGCTTTGAACGCCTTTACATACGACGAAGCAGAAATGATATATCAGGAATGCATGAAACAATTCCAGAGAAAAGCTTCTGCAGCAAGCGTATTAAGTAAGCTGTCACTCAGAATTGACAAACCCCAGAACAAACTTATTATGGCCCGGCACCAGATGATGCATCTGTTATCAGACGGAAAATTGGGTCTTCCCTGCACTGACGAAGTGCTCAGGAAAGTATACAATTCTCACAAAGAAAGTCCTGGCACTAAATCAACAATAACTGAGGACCCTGATAACCACAAGCCTAAATCTGCTGATCCGATTGCTGCCTCGGTTTCCAGTTTTGAAACTGGATTTTATGATTGGGCAAAGGAAAAATACCCAAATCAATTATCAGACTTATATTTTTCATTCAGCAGTATAAATTATCACCTGAAAACGCAGGGATTTGTTGATAAAAATATATTTGAAGTAACTCAACCGGAAAAAGCAAAAAAACTTATCGAAATGGTACAGCGCAGCACTCTGGGGAAGAACGGCAAATTTGCAATCGCATTGTCGCTGTATTCTAGTTATATCAGTCATCACTCGCCGAAGAATAACACAAAAGCCCCTGCCGAATCTGAAAACAAGTCCTCTGTTACAATAACACCTCAGAATAAAAAGCCTGTTGTTTATTATCTGGAAAATGACCTGATATCTTCGATAAAGAAATGCAATATCCGATATCTTGACGAACGCCCCTCCGGTCATTTATGGATATTCGGCGCTGTTATTCCATTCGTAAGGGAATGCAAAAAGAAAGGCGTCATTTTCAATTTTGACACATACTTCGGAAGCAACACCGAATTTCGCGCAAAGGACGGCTGGTACACAGACCAGAACTTCAATACTGCCGCCAGCAGAACGACTGATTCCATTACATCACGTGCTCAGACTGCCACAAAATCCGTTCAATCTTCTCGGGCAAATGACAGCGAAAAATACCTCGAGGTTATAAGAAAAGATTTCTGCAGGGGTTTCACATTTGGCTCATCAATAGAGCTAAGACGATTCCGCAAACTCTGGAATAGTCATTTTGGAGAGGAACTGTCTGCTGACGATCATAAAATACTGTCAATGATTAGGTCGTTAACCATCACAAGTGGTGGGAAATCATATCTCCCGGAAACCATGCTCAGCGAAAATATCCGAAACACGATGCTGAAATATATAGACGAAACTTTCGAATCAGGCGTCAGCTCCATATATTTCAGCGCATTGTTTGACAAATTTTCAGATGACCTTCTGAACAGCCAGATAAATAATGCAGAAATGCTCAGCGACTATCTTAAAACTATTACAGAAAATAAATATTATTTCCGCACCCATTGCCTGTCAAACAGCAAAACTGGTGAATCCGATGTCAAATCCGAAATTCAAAACTACCTGCGAAACGCCGGAAGTGTCTGCTCAAAGGAGCATATATGCGAGGCGCTTTCGCACATTCCAAAGGACAGGATCTCACAGACCCTTTCAAGAGAGCCATGCTTTATTCATAACAGCAAGGGAGAATATCTGCTTGCAGACATCGTTGACATAAATGAATCGGAGCTTGAAAAAATATCATCAATGATAAACAGCATTATTGATGATAAGGATTATGTCACTGATTCAGAACTTTACGACATGATTCAGAAAAGAACTCCGGAGATCATCGAAAGGTACTCATTCCTTACAGTGGCAGGCTTCAGGGATTTTCTCGAATTCAAGCTGGACGGGAAATTCCACTTCAACAACAAAATCATCAGCAAAGAGAATAATCTGTCTATAACTAAGGTATTTGCTGATTTCTGCAAACATAACAGCAGGTTTACTATCGACCAGCTTGATGGCCTAAAAGACGACCTGAACACGCAGATCAATTTCGAGCAGGTGTATGCAAATTCAATGCGAATAAGCGAATCAGAATTTATTTCGCTTGATTCTCTGAATTTCGACGTTCAGGCAATAGACTCTGCAATTGAGAACTTCTTTTCAAAAGACTATCTGCTTTTCAGCAATATCGGCTCATTCATGTCGTTCCCATACGCCGGGTATTCATGGAACAGTTATCTTCTGGAAAGCTATGTATTCCACTTCAGCAAGAAATTCAGCCTATCTCACAACAGCTTCAGCAAAGGTCTGACTGGAGCGATAGTCCGCAAAGGCTCTGAATTTGAGGAATTCAGGGTGCTGTTCGCCCATGTTGCCGCAGACAGCAATGTTCCGCTCAGCGAAAAAGATGTCATGAGCTGGGCGGTCGCAAATGAGCTCACCGCTACAAGGCGTTATAGCGATATCAGCTATGTGCTCTCCTCTGCAAAAAAATTAAGGAACTCGAAAGGTTAATATATGTATTCATACGATTGGGACGAAGAAACGGGAGGTCTACTGCTCAACAGCGCACAGCAGAAAATGAGCAAGGAGCCTCGACCCGTTTATTACAAGGAGCTTGATATTCTGGGCTTCAATAAGTACTGGAATTACGCCAAAGATGATTCAGCTCCATATATGTGGGCAGAAGCCAACAATTACTGGTATCACGGGCGAAAGGTCGCTTCTGTAAAGGGCGGCTCGCTATATACTGCCCCTGAACTTGTCTTGCTTGAAGAACCAGAACCTGACGGAAAACCGCTGATCCCTGTTAACATACCGCTCATGGTGGCTAAAAATCATACGATACTCGAAGCGCTTGTTCAGGACACAATAAAAAAGGTGTTCAACATCTATATTTCTTACAGGAAGAATGTTGACATATTTTACGTTGCATTCAGTGGCGGAAAAGATAGCGTTGTCGCATTGGATATCGTTCAGCGTGCGCTGCCGCATAATGAATTTAAAGTAGTATTCGGCAATACCGACATGGAATTCCCAACCACGACCGAACTCGTTCAAAAACTTAGCAGAAAATGTTCTGATGAGGGTATTGAATTCCTCGAAGCAGCTTCAAACATGACTTCTAAAGAATCATGGAATATTTTCGGTCCGCCAGCCCGAAAAGTCAGATGGTGCTGTACAGTACATAAAACCGCACCTGTTATCAATATGCTTAGTGACAAATTTGCCAACGGTAAGCTGCGCTGCGTAATGATAACCGGAGTAAGAGGAGATGAAAGCGTATCAAGATCAGGATATGACGAAATGAGCATGGGAAAGAAAATGGCAGGTCAGTACAGCTTTCACCCTATTCTTGAATGGTCCTCTGCCGAAATCTATTTGTATATCTACTCACAAGGACTTTTGCTCAATGATGCATATAAATACGGATTCAACAGGGTTGGCTGTATAATGTGTCCAAATTCATCAGAAAAACACGAATATATCAAACGGCAGTGTTTTCCCGAGCTTGTTGACGAATATTGCGAACGCATAACTCAGAACAGCGCCAAAGACTTATCCGGGGATAACGCTAAAATTTTTCTTGAAACTGGCGGCTGGAAATCACGGCTAAGCGGACGGGAGCTAAAGTTTTCTGAAGAGGACAGATTTCAGCTTAATGAAACGCCGGCATATCTCAAATTTTTGGTAAATAAGCTGAACCCCGTCTGGAAAACATGGTATAAAACCATGGGCATTATCGAAGAAAACAGCGGAGAAATCATGCTGGAATATAACGGTGTCTGGCGCAAATGTCGTGAATCAGAAGATGAAAATGGTGGTCTGATAGAAATTGAGAATTTAGGCAACAGCAAGAACAGCATTGAATTTATCTTTCTTTTCAAAAGCGTGCTTGCCAAATCACAGTATTGTATTTTCTGCAAGACCTGCGTTGCTGAATGTCCACACCGGAATATCAGCATGTCAGATGGAAAAGTAATGATTTCCGACAAATGTATCAAATGCCATGAGTGCCTGAAAATACTCAGTGGCTGTTTATACTACAATTCTATAAGAGGGAGTAAAGCTATGAAATCATTAAAAGGAATCAACAAATATCTGAGCGTCGGTGTAGACGCAGAGTGGATAAACTCGTTCATTGACGACAATTCATTTGAACCCGGCAACAGAAAAACTGACGTAATGTATGGGTTCATGACTGACGCCGGAATAGTCGCCAAAAGGAAGCTTACCTCCTTCGGTGAGCTTATCACAAGAATGGGTACTTCTGATGCAAATTCATGGGCGCTCATGCTCTGTAATCTGGCATACACACCCGCTTTTCAGTGGTATATCAAGAATATTCCGTTCAATGAAACTTATTATGAACGTCAGCTTGATATTGATATAGGTGAAGATACCACAAAAAAAGCCAAAAGCGAATTCTGGAACGGTTTCAAAACTATTCTTGATACAAATGAGGCGTTCAAGGAAATAGGTCTGGGTATTCCCGACATCACCGTCAAGCAGACAACAGCCGGTGAAAAGAAGTCCATGAACAGCCTTGTCCGCCAGCCGTGGCAGGATCCCGACCCCAGGGTGATCCTGTATTCGCTCTACAAGTTCGCGGTGGCCTGCGGCGATTACTATCACTTCACGCTTCGCCGTCTGCTGGATCACGATGTGGACAGCGCCGGAATCAGTCCTACACAGATTTTTGGCACAGACAGTGATTCAATGCAGCAGATACTTATCGGACTATCAATCAATTATCCCGAATTTATCAATGCTTCGTTCACTCTTGACCTCGACAAGATAGACCTGGTAAATACCAAATCATCTTCTGATGTTCTTGAACTGTTTTAAGGAGGAACTGACATGGCTGAAAAATACATAGATTACTTCAATATAGACCCGGAGTACTTCCCGCAGGTCAACGAAGCGATAATAAACAAGGAACCCGACCTCTGGAAAAAGTTCTACCCCCACGAATCTTTTGTAGGGCTTATTCGCGATACCATAAGCGTAGTTACACGCAAACAGAAAGTTTCCATCTGGGTCGAGGGCGCATACGGAACCGGTAAATCCCATGCCGTACTTACTCTGAAAAAGCTGCTTGACGCCTCTCCCGAAGCCACAAAAGAATACTTCGACAAATATAAGGATCAGCTTTCCGGAGACCTGTACAACCAGTTCTCGCAGATAAAAACAGGTGACAAAATCCTTACCGTACACAGGTATGGCTCGTCGAATATCAAGAACGACAACAGCCTTGTTTTCGCTATCCAGAACAGCATAATCGAAGCCCTCAAAGACGGCGAGTTTTCCGGAATGGGTCAGAATTCTCTGCGTGATTCTACTGTTGAATGGCTTTCTGATGAGGCAAACAAGGCATACTTCAACACTCTAATATCAAAACAGTATGAGGACCTGTTCGGCGGAGATAACACAGACGACATTATCAGCAAGCTTAATTCATACAGCGGAGCCAGTCTTCAGGAAATAATGGACAAGGTAATGAAAGTCGCTGAAGAACGCCAGTTCAAAGCGCTTTCGCTTGACCCTGACCGTCTTACCGAATGGATAAACTCCGTTATCAGGGAAAATAACCTGAAAGCCCTGATTTTTATATGGGACGAGTTTACTGAATACTTCAGGAACAACATGCGTTCGCTGACTGGTTTCCAGAAGCTTGCGGATCTCAGCAGCAGTTCGCCTTTTTATTTCATAATCGTAACTCACGATGTCGAAAATATATTCTCTGCTAATGATAAGGATTTCGGCAAGATCAAAGGTCGATTCATTGACCCCATCTGCAGGATAACTCTGCCCGATACAATGGCGTTCCGTCTGCTCGGAGCGGCAATGGAAAAGAAAGATGACCCGGTTATCCGCAAGGAATGGAACGAAACTGTTGACGACCTCTACGACAGAACACACGAATCCAGAAATCTGATAAAGAACAAGGCTCACATTTCCGACAAAGAACTGCAGAGCATTCTCCCGATACACCCTTATACTGCCCTCATGCTGAAGGATATTTCAGCGGCTTTCGGTTCCAACCAGCGAAGCATGTTCGATTTCATCAAGAACGACCGTGGTGACGATATCAAGGGATTCCAGTGGTACATAAAGAACTGCGGTCCGTATGACGAAAATCCGCTTCTGACCATTGACATGCTGTGGGAATTCTTTTACGAAAACGGAAAGGAGCTTCTGACGCCTGATATCCGCGCTATACTCGACTGTTATCCCAGAGCGGCAGCGCACAAGCTTGACAGGGACGAGAACAGAGTGCTGAAAGCAGTACTGCTGCTTCAGGCTATTTCCCAGCGCACGGGCAATACCGTTGAGCTTTATATTCCAAACGACAAAAATCTCGACAACGCTTTCGAAGGATCCAATTTCGGCAGCAGCGAAGCCTCCCGTATCGCCCACAAACTGGTCAAGGACCAGATACTCTTTGAAAAGCCGCTCGGTGCCGGAAAGACCTGTTACTCTGCCCTTACAGCAATCACTGATACCAGCGCTGTTGAAAAATTCAAGCCGGAACTCAGAACGCGCTCTACTACCAGCCTGGTCGAAAGCGGTCAGGTCGGCAATGCCATTGTGCTTGACGGTGCAATGAAACTTCGCTATGCCATAAAGAACTGCTGCGCTTCCGATCTTAAACGGCTTGCAAACGAACTTAGGAGCACTGTGTCCGGAAATCGTATTGGTCTGCTTACTGCATATTCAAAGGACGATTCAGAATCCACCCAGCTATTCAAGGCTATTAAAGAGGTCGTCACCGACAGCAGTTATGATGTCGTTATAGTTGACACTTCCCTGTCACCGCTCGGCAAGGACCTTTACGACCGCTATATTGACGCAATGGCAAACGCTCAGTACCAGCGCAACAAGGACAATCAGCAGGCGAACCAGTATGAAAAACTCGCTGGCGAAGCATTCAAGGAATGGCGCAACAAGATTGGCAATGGCGAGTTTATCGTATATACTCACGACAAGCCTGACGGTGAGCGAGTACCTGACATAAAGACTCTCGCTAATACGCTACACCTGATAAGCAGAAAGCGTTACCCGTATGGTCTGGAGAATGGCGGCTCCGTAAACGATACTATGTGGCTGTCCTCCTCGCTTGCAGCCGGAGTTGACTGCGGTGTGACAGGCAATCTTTCCGGACTGTTTCGTTCTGCAAACCCGCAGACAAATCTGCTGAACTATCTTGAATGCGACGTTTATACAAAGGAATACTGGAAAGAAGATCCTTCCCTGCGTATTTCCAAAATAAAAAAGGCTGTGGACGATACGATCGCAGCCGATTTCAAAGTGGATGGACGGATATCAATATCCAAAGTTTACGACGCGCTTATCAGCGAGCCGTTCGGTTTCATGCCGTGCAATCTGACTGCATTCATAATGGGCGTTGTACTGAAAGAATACGCAAGCTCCGCATACAGCTGGTCGGACGGAATGACAAGCGAACCTATGAGCACGGTAAAACTCAAGGATATGGTATCCGAAATAATCAAACACCACCTCACTCCTATCGCGCGATACAAGGAAAAATACATCGTCACCATGACTGCGGAAGAACGCGAATTTACCGCGGCGTCCGCTGAAATATTCGGCATTGACCCGGCCGTATGCTCGTCCATCGAAGCCACAAGGAACAAGATACGCGTGCAGCTAAAAAACCTTGTGTTTCCGATATGGTGTGTAAAGCATGTCCTCCCGAAACTTACTCTCAGCACTCCCCAGAGCGTACTTGAGGAGCTTATCGACCTGTTCGGCGGAATAGCCAACTCCAACAATCTCAGCCAGCACAGTACCGAAACTGATATTGCGCTTAAAATCGGCAGGCTGTGCATCGGCAACAAATCCGCATCTACCGACCTTAAAGCGGTCATCACGCGGGACAACTGCGCCTCTGGAATGAACGCGTATATCAACAGATTCAATGGTGGCGAGCTTGCGCTTCTTGCAGACGAAATCGGCGACAACGGCAGATACATGAACAGACTGAAAAAGAAATTTGATGCCGATGACGCAAACTGGGTGTGGAATAAGGATACCGCAGACCTAAAAATTCAGGAAGTTATTCTCGAATATAAAATCATCAATGAAAGCAACATATATCTTCCAAAGAGCATTGATTTTGAGGGCGCACTGAACGAGTGGACAGACAAGTGCAGAAACATCAAAATATCTTACTTCTATGCGATAAACGACTGGGAAAGCGTTTCACCGCTGATGGGAATGCTGTTTGATATTGTAAAAACCGGTTCTCTCCCTGATGCAAAACGTCAGGCGTTCCTTGACAATATCACTGCGCTCGGTCAGAAATTTATTGAGTTATACAACGACCCTCTGCCGCTTTTCAGCAAGGTCTGCTCTTATATTCTTTCAAAGTTTTCACCTGATGATATCAAGGAAATATACAAGTCGCTGCCTGTGAACTTATTCACGACTGACAAGCAGGAATACCAGAATACAGTCAAGCGCAAGGCTGACGAATTTGCAAGCACACAGGGTTCGCTCAGGCTGAAAGAACTCTGGATAAGCAAAACCGACACAGGAACTCCGAGAGAGTGGTCGGACAAGTATTCGATGCCAATACTCTGCATGATACCTGACGGCGAATATCAGGAGGCAAAGTCTGTATTCGACCTGCTTAACAGCCGCCGTCAGAACGACACTGCAATGATCGACAAAGCAATCGAGTACCTTGAAAGTGCGACATCAATAGCTGATCTCAGCAATGAGGAGAAGCGTGATAATGCTTTCCGCGAAAAAATCATCAAGGGCTACGACGTGCTGCTTGATAATATCGAAGAAGTCAAAAAGCACTTACGGGATTCTCTCCGTTCCGAGCCTTACGACTGGATAGGTCTTTCATCAATAGACCGCCTGTTGAAAGAAATGGCGGAGTTCAAGTATAACGAATCGGGGTGCGACAAGGCTCTTGAAAAAATCGACGACATGGACGTTGCCGATGTCAAGAAATATCTCAAGGAGCTTATCCGCAGCAATATGACAGTCGGCATGGAGATAATCAAGGACAACTAAGGAGGCAGCTATGAAAGCCAGCGAAATTATCACCAGGGCGCAGAAATATCTCGATTCTGATGATACCCAAATACGGTTTATCTGCTGTGACAGCGCCGCTGTTCTGCTGGATATCAGACAGCAGCTGTGCATAGGAAACACCCGCCTCATCGAAGCTCATGCGTTCAGCAGGGACGATGAGCTTCCCGATATGGGTGCACTTTTAAATACACTGAAAAACGAAGAAAAGCCTGTTGTTCTGTCTGGTTTTTTCACGGAATGGAAACTCCTTGGCGAAGAAAAGCTGTCAGACAAAATAAGCCAGCTTATTCAGTATTCAAAGGTGCCTTGCAGGACCATCATGCTATGTCACCAGCCAGCTGGGCTTCTGAAATTCACAGACCCACGCTATAGCCGTCTTGTGTGGGATATAGAAGGCAACCCCGACCCCAAGCCGGAGCTGCGATTTGTTTCGCCGAACATGCCGGAATATATAAAATGCCGGTACATCAGCGGAATAAATATGCTGTCTGCCGTTATCTCTGAAGGGAATATTCCCGAGCAGCTGGCGGTACGAACGCAGAAAACCAAATCATCATATCCCTGCTCAATCATTCCGATAATCGAACAGAAAACCGCATATGAAGCCTTATGCGAGATCGACCCGTCTACTGATAAATTAAACGTTTCTTTAGGAAACGAAGAACAATGGCAGTCGGCTCTTGACGGACTATCCGGATCAGGCTCATGGGACAGATATATCAGCAGTGAATTTGGCAGCACCGATAAGCTTGACGCCAGCTTTGAAGCTATTCAGTCAAGCGATGATTTCAGGCGCTGGCTGTATTACATCGCTCTTAAATTATATGGTGCACAGCGTAATATGTGCCTTAGCATTGCCGCTGAACACGCCCATATGCCTGCACAGCTCATTCATGAAATATACCGCAGCGTTCTGACATTTGACGCTGACTCAAAGGAATTTAGCGATTTCTATTCTGAAAGGAAAAAGCTCCTTTCAGAACTAAAAAATACAGATGACGAAGCCATTGACTTCTGCTCCATAGTCTGTGCTGAAAAAGGAGATCCTCTCCCCTATCTCACCGACTGCACAAAAGCTGAACGTGAAAAAATTATCGCTGTCCTTTCAGAGTGCAACGATAAATCAGACCGCACCCGAATCGAACAAACCCTTAAAAACGTGTATCCCGACCTGTACTTTTATCTCCAACCGTTCAATTACGGAAACGAGCTGTTGAACAGGTATTTCAGCGAATACAAATATGAGAAGCTCGTCAACAGGATATTCCCGGATTTTGAGCAGCTAGTATACGAGCAGGCTGAAAAGCGCGACTATAACGCCATTCTTCCACCACGCAGCGAAGTAGTTGAAAAGCTGGACAAATCGGCTAGCTGTTTGTATTTTGTGGATGCGATGGGTGTAGAACACCTGAGTTGGATAATGCAGAAATGCAGCGAAATGAAACTTTCTGCAAATGTAACTATCTGTCGGTGCGAGCTTCCCTCGCTTACATTCTGCAACAAAGATTTTGTCACTTCATTCGAGAACGCCGGTGCTCCGGTATACTCAATAAAAAAGCTTGATGATATAAAGCACCACGGCGAACAGAGCTTTGACTACACGCAGAACAAATATCCGACTCATCTTATCAGAGAACTGGAAATAATCAGCAATGTCCTGAGCACTGCAAAAAAGAAACTGAAAAGCGGTGAGTTTTCTACCGTTTACATGATTTCAGATCACGGGGCAAGCCGACTAGCGGTTATAAAAGAGCACACTCTTGATATCAACGTGAACTCTAAAGGCACTCACAGCGGACGTGTATGCGCGCTGACCGATGACATCAGCGAAGTTTCCTGCGCCACCAAGTCAGGGGATTACTACGTCCTTGCAAATTACGACAGATTCAAAGGTGGACGTGCTGCTAATGTCGAAGTACATGGAGGCGCGACACTCGAAGAACTTACAGTTCCTGTGATCGCGCTGACTATCGCACCGGAAAGTATAGAAATAACGATACTAACCCCGGAAATAACCATCAGTTTCCGAAAGAAGGCTGAGATACGCCTGTATTCCAATACACGTCTGAACGATGTGTCCATTCTGGTATCCGGGAATTTCTATAAAGCAGAATATGATGGTACAGCGTACACTGTCAAAATGCCGGACATCAGAAAAGCAAAACAATACACAGCCGATGTGTATTCAGGAAGCACAGTCGTAAAAACGGGACTTTCCTTCACTGTAAAGAAGGAAGGCGCAAGCGAAAAGGAATTATTCTGACAGGAGGAGATCAACATGGTTGAAAAGCTTAGAGAATGCTTTGATGAAATGGTCGTATACAAGGACCTTAAAAAGAGCAATTTCTTCTCTGCACTCAGCCTGCCGTCATTTCTCCGTGACTGGCTGCTGAAAAAATTTGAAGATGAAGATGGAAATTTCGATATCGGAGAGGTATCGGACTTCATCCACACATACATTCCGCGCAAGGACGAATGGATAAGCATAAAAAACCGTATCATTGTAGAAAATGAACGGGTCAAATTCCTTACAAAGATATCAGTAGATATCAATATAAAGAATCAGGAGGTCACATTTTCCCTGCCTGAGTTCGGGCTGACGAACAAGGAAACCATCATTGAGCCACAAGCATGGGAATGCTGCAAGAACGAACTTGTAAACAGCCGTGACACATGGGGCGTTATCGAGCTTGGATACAGATACCCGGATGAATCACAGAAAAAAGCAGGAAAGATCAAGCTGATCAGCTTTCAGAATTTCTGCCCTTATTCAATAGACCTTGATTATTACAAGGACGTTCGTGCTGAATTTAACATACACGAGTGGATAGATGTCATTCTTGGAGCCGTAGATTACAATGCTGATGGCTATGAGGACGAGCATCAGAAACTCATGATGATAACCAGACTGCTTCCCTTTGTTGAAAAGCGTCTGAATCTGATCGAGCTTGCTCCAAAAGGGACTGGAAAGTCATATATTTTCGGTCAGATAAACAAAAATGGCAACCTTACCACTGGCGTTATGACCCGTGCAAAGCTGTTCTACGACCTCAGCAAACGCACTCCGGGAATCGTATACAATAACGATTTCGTAGCATTTGACGAAGTTCAGAAGCTGGTATTCCCCAACGGAGATGAAATCGGCACTACACTCAAAGGATACATGGAGTCCGGAAAAATCTCATTTGCAGGACACGAGGGTACTGCAGACGCGGGTATAATTCTGCTCGGCAATATCAGTCAGGACAGCATGGACGAATACAAGAACATGTTTTCAGAGCTTCCGGCGATGTTCAGGGAAAGCGCTCTTATCGACCGTTTCCACGGGTTCATAAAGGGTTGGGAAATTCCAAGAATGCATGATGACTTGAAAATTTCCGGATGGGCGCTCAATTCAGAATATTTCTGTACCATTCTACACCTTATGAGGAGCGATGCCAGCTATCGTGCTGTAGTTGACGAAATAGTCGATGTGCCGGAACATTCCGACACAAGGGATACGGAAGCGGTCAAGCGCATTGCGACCGCATATCTTAAGCTGCTTTTCCCGAATGTACGCGCCTCTAAGGACGTCGTTCCAAACGAGTTCAGGAAATACTGCCTCAGACCAGCCGTGAAAATGCGCTCTATAATCAAAAAACAGCTTGCGCTGCTTGATGATGAATTTAAGGGCAAGGACGTACCAAATTTTGATATAAAGGAGTCTTTTCTCAATGGTTGATTGCATTGCCTGCGGTAAGGCTATCACAGAAAAAGATACGATCGGTATTAATAAAAAGATGCTGGGCGAAAACATCAGGGATTACTACTGCCTTGACTGTCTTGCAGATTATCTGGAATGCACGACAGACGAACTTCTGGATAAGATCGAAGAATTCAAAGAGGAAGGCTGTACACTGTTCAAATGAGGTGAAAAAATGATTTATGCTGACAATGCCGCAACAACGCAGATAGATTCCGAAGCATATGAAATAATGCAGGAATACCTGAAAGCAGAATACGGAAATCCATCTTCGCTGTACTCTTTCGCACGCGAAGGGAATAAGGCACTTTCAAAGGCGCGCAAAACTATCGCTGAATGCATAAATGCACTTCCGGAAGAAATATACTTCACATCAGGAGGTTCTGAAAGCGACAACTGGGCTATAAAAGGCACAGAGCTGTATAACAACGAGAAAAGTTGTGTTATCACGTCCCAGATAGAGCATCACGCGATTATCAGCGCATGCGAGCAGCTTGAATACCTTGGATTTCCGGTTGCCTACCTAGCCCCGGAAAAAGACGGAACAATCCTGCCGGAAACGCTTGAAAAAACAATATACTCCCCTCGTCTTGTATCAATAATGCTAGCAAATAACGAAATCGGTACGATAGAACCAGTCCGCAAGCTTGCGGATATTGCACATCTTCACGGAGCTTATTTTCACACAGACGCAGTGCAGGCAGTGGGTCATATTCCGATAGATGTCCAGCAACTCGGGGTAGATATGCTGTCTGCAAGCGGTCATAAATTTGGTGCACCCAAAGGGGTAGGATTCCTGTATATCAGGAATGGCGTAAAAATCCTGCCATTGATAAACGGCGGCTCACAGGAAAAAGGTATCAGAGGCGGAACTGAAAATGTTGCAGCGATTGCTGCAATGGCAACCGCACTGAATAACAGTATCACATCAATGAACAATACAACTTTGTTTCTGAATAAACTGACTGAACATTTCCTTGCTTTGCTTGATGATTCAAAAATAAAATATAGCATTAACGGCAGCACTGAAAATCGGCTTCCGGGACATATAAGCATATCTTTCCCGGAGAAATCCGGAGAAGCATTGTTACACCAGCTTGATTTAAAGGGAATATACGTCTCAACCGGTTCTGCCTGTGATTCTGTTCGGACAGAAACATCTCATGTGCTTCAGGCAATAAGGCTTCCAGAAAAACTCGCCAAGGGTACAATACGGATCACATTTGGAAAAAACAATTCCATTAGTGATGCAAAAGCCATCGCAACTGCCTTGATATCTTCGCTGAAGAAATAAGAAACAATTTATATTAATCTCCCAGAATGCAGAAACTTTCTGGGAAATTAATTTGGTCTGAAAAAACTGTTTAAACGCAAATATCCCCGTAAAATTTTCCAATGCATAATACAGCGCATCAGTTCGGCGGATACAACAATTCAACTATTTAGGCAATATTATCAGCAAAGCGCCCTGCAAAAGCAAGGCGCTTGATAATACTATTTCATGATTCCCAGCTGATCGAATTTAATATAATAACCCAATAAAGGCGCCTTAGAAAATACACCAGAATAACTGTAACTTCTAAACTCCCCGTTCTTTATTTGAGTTTCAACCGACTTGAATTTTGTTCTGAACTGCTCTACTGGAGAATTTGACATATCATATCCAAACATTTCCGCCACATTGGTAAGCGCTTTTATTGACTGCAATTTTTGTGCAAAGCCTTTAAATACACTTTGACTGTACCCCGCATAAATATAAGTCACCGGATACCACCAGAATGTACCAGATGGTATATTTCCATATACAGAGCAGTTAAAGGCAAGAATATCAGCAAATATAAATTCATCAATAGAACAAATATCGGCGTAAATATTCTTTGTCCAGAATTCTGCCGCCCCAGAAAGATAATTTTTACCATCACGAGCAATCATATCATGCTCAAAGTTCTCACTATACACATACAGATCACTAAAGTTGTTAATACCGTATTCATTGCTGAAATATAGCCTGGTAAAGAAGCTTGACAACTCCTTATAAAAGTGAAACTTATAATAAACTGCAATTGTATAAATAAAAAGTTCGTTTACAAACAGCCCTGCTGTTTTTCCGTTCCAATTTTCTAGAAATGTCTTATGAATCAGACTATGAACATCTTCAAAGAAGTCGCCTAATTGCTCTTCCCCATGTTCGACACAAACGACTTGTTTGAGTAAAATCAAGAACTCATTCCGCAGCGGAACAGCATTCTCATATAGCTCTAAAGCCTTGCCCTCTTTGTAATCTTCGGTTACCGTAAATGCTTCAATTATGCTGTTTTTTATGCCGGAAAGATATTCGTTTATTTTAACGCTCCGCTCTTTCTCGGAGAAGCAATTTGCAAGGCTTTTATATGCGGTGATCTTCTTTACCGGAACCAACGGCTCTGAATCTACCCATGCCGGCTTTGTTCCAAGCGGCGGTTTTGCCACTGCATGAACTCCGTATATCTGCTTAACAAGCTTCATGTATTCCTCATCATAGGTTTCCGGATCGGTGAGGTCAATGAATTTTCTTGACTTTAAAAACGTAGGTGTACAGATTTCGCCGTTTTCACCACGCTCAAAAAGCACGGGAATAAACTTTGTCTGCTCCACTTTTCCGTATAGTTCCGGAGATATTATCTGTGTTTCCGTTCCCACGCCGCCCTGTCTTTTGTTCGCCTTTTCTGTATAAACCTTATCCATAAGGATCAGTACATTCGTTACAGATTCATCATTTACACTGGATTCCATAAAAGCAGTAAGATCAATTCCGGGAGCCAAATATCTGTCCAGCAGGACGTCTACGCCATCATGTAAAAGCTGATCAGCGAAGGACAGGACTTTTTGCTTGTATTCCTCTGAGCTCCATGCGTAGGAAATAAATACTTTAGGCTTGTCAACTCGTTCCATATTGTTCCTCCATTCAAATTGCCATCGCATAAAAACACAATTCTACAACAGGCGCCTTTATGTGCCAAGAATATACTCCCTCAGATACTTAAACGGAAAAGGCACGACAGTAAGCCTACCATTGCGTACAAATGCCACATTCATCAGCGGGAGCATTCTACGGAAATCTCCGCTGCCGGTGCCATACTGTTCAACGCACCTTATCAGAGCAGCGTTCCGCAGTGCAGACTGTATTCCGCTGCCGCAGACACCTACAAAATAGAAGTCACGACCGTCCCTGTGGAAGCTGCGTATCTCGGTCACGGACGTAAGATATTCGTCGCGGCTCTCCTTGTTTCTCAACGCAGTATTGCCGCTTTTCAGCTCGGCACTGAGCCCCATGTACTCCGGCAGCGTAAACATACCCGTGCCACGAATGGCAAGAATATCATCATCGGAGTATTTTATCATGCCCTCCACTTGCTTGTCATCGCCGAAAATCTGCACGCAGGCGGAATACTCGTTCACCTCAAGCAGATTCATCTGTTGCTCCGAGAAAAAGAACGAGCCGTCGGGTCTTACCGTCATGAAGAAATACTTTGGACTGTCGCCGCCTGTTGACAGTCCGAAAGTAATATCCTTTTCAAGCCCCATGCAGCCCCAATCGAACAGCGAAAACATACCCCTGCGGATATCGTCCTTTATTATCAACTCATTAATGACTGTGCTGACAGCGTGCTTGCTGTTGTGAAAGAAATCCTCAAAAGTGATGTGCTGAACGGTAAAGCCGCTCATATCGTCCTGGTGCGGGTCATTCAGACCGTTCTCATAATAGTCCCTGTTATGTATAAGCCGGATATTCAGCGCGTTTTTGCTTAACCTTGAACCTGTCTTTGCATTGCAGTTGTATTTATCGTTTATCAGACTGACTATATTCTCGCAGAACATTCCGGACTGCTCGTTTCTCACGCAGTCGATAAGTATGATTTTCTTGTCAGCAAGATAAGCTCTGACCGCCTTTACATTCTCCTTTGCAGTTGCCGTCGTGTCGATTGTGGTGTACTCTGCAATAGTCTTAAATTCTATCGCTGCCATACCGGAATAACGCGCATTGAAATTCTCTGCCACCTCGTTCAGTACGCCTATCTTTGTGGCTTCAAAATCTGTCTCGCTGCTTATGTTCAGAAACTTTACCCCGCTTTTTCTGCCGTCAATCTGCCGGAGGATAAAATCCGGTGCTTTTGCGTCATCATCGGCTGTCTTTCTGCGCATAGAGTTGTCTGTTGACAGGACATACTTCGGGTAATCCTCAAATTTCTTTTTTGTGAATGTAATTTTACTGCGCAGCCTTGTGGAAGTAAAAGTGCGGACATTCAGCTTTATAAGGCAGTTCTCCAGCACCTTGACCTCAATGGTAGGAATGCTCCAGATCACATTTTCCTTGCTTTTGTGCGTCCACTCGGGTCTGAATACATACAGGTGTCCTGTAAGATTATTGAACCTCAGCAGAGGGTGTTTTTTCGCTGTCAGACCATTTATCAAAAGCTGAAGAAGCTGATATTTTTCAAGCTCACCGCTCCTTTTCTGCATTATGGACATGGAACTGCCATACTCGGCGTCAGACAGTATTTTCTTCATGTTGCCGAAATTGTCCTCACTGTGGTTAAGCAGGACATAAAAGCGCCTGCCGGTTTCAAAAAGGACAGCCCTGACATTCTTGTTCATCAGGGGCGCATCGATTATCCCTGCGCCTGTACTTATATACTTCCTTGATGTTTCAAGACAGAAAATATCATATTCAGTATCTATCTTCTGATAATCGAAATGAGGTATGATCTCATTCGTGCGAATTTCTGACATTATTTATGCACCTTCTTATTACTTCTGCGGCTTCGACATTTTCAGTGACCGTGGTTCCATTGTCGGTCATTATCGAGGGACAGCGCACAATGGTTATTTCACCGTCATGCGTTACCCTTGTGTCATACGAGCCGTCCGCAAGGATATTGGCTATAATAACGCATTCTGCCCTGCATTCCCTTGCTTTTCTGACTACCTTGTTCATGGTTCCTTTCTCATCAAAGCGGGTGGTATCGTGCCAGTTCTTGAAGTCCACATACACAGGCAGTCCGGGTACCTTGTAATCGAACAGCTCGAACAATGCCGGCTCCCTTATCATATCAAGCTGGATCCCGAGTACATTCCTGAACCATACCCAGCCTGCCGCCTCTCCCAGAGCGCCCTTGTAAATATTATTGAATAGAGCCGGGGACATAATATACTCATTCGGTGCAAAAGTCAATGCACGCCCCTTTGCCGTGAAATACTCCGTCATTCCGCTGAAAAGAAGAATCCTGTCCAGCTTCGCGGCTTTTGCAGACACCTCGCACGGGAAATCCCGCGAGGGAGCGAATCTGATTTTTATCCGGTTGTAGTCCTCTTCCTGCAAATAGTAGTATTTATCCGCAGGCTCGCTCATCTGTACATAGGACTGGCTTATCATGAAATTCTGATAATCTTCCTTTGTTGCAGTAGGAGTTTTCAGTACAATTTCGCGCAGCTTCTCCCAATGCTCCATCTTGTTCCTATCCCATTCCTCACGAATCATGCTGTTAATGAACTTGTTCACGCGAACCGAACACAGCTCTCCCTGTGATATCAGGTCGGGATCCGGGATTTCCGCCGCGCCGTGCTCATTTATCTTATCTATCAGCGCAGTGACCTCGCGGTTCAACAAGCGGTTTTCCGCTATCCCAACATGGAAATAATTGCATATATCTGCGTCGGCAAAGACATAGATATCCGGCTGTTTCATGTTTGTACGGCAGATACGTCCTATTGCCTGTACTATCTGCTTTGTCGCATAATAGCAGACGCTCGGCTTATCTTTATAGGTTTTTCCCATGAACTTTTTCCGGCAGAAACTCCTACCGAATGCTTCCTTTATGTTCTGTCTTGCGATTTCGTCCGAAATCTCTCCGTTCTCCTGAAGATACTCGGTTTCAAAGATGTACTTCACGAAATCCTCGGTTCCAATGTGGGAATCATTCCATATATTCACTGTAAGATTGGTAGGCAGGTCAAGGTAGATCGCGTCGAAATCCTTTTTGGCTGAACGATCCCACAAGTTTGTCTGTATCAGGGAATCGCGCACTGCGTCCGGAATATCGTATTGCAGGTTCTGTCCTGCGCCGATGGTCTGGTAAACGGATATAACAAAAAGCTTTTCACCGTTCGCTAGTTTTTTTGCGATGTCTGATTTCTTGTCGTCGTACCCCTCTCCGTCAAGCAAACGGACTGTCTTTCTAACATCACACAGACGTTCCGTTATCAGTTCGAACAGATAATATAACACGTCAATGTCAAGAAATTTATCATTCCTTTTCGGGTGCTTGTTCAGCATGCAAAGAAACGAGCGGATATCCTCATGCTCCCAGAATTTCTTGAATGCAAGCGAGATCCTGAAATACCTCTGATGGTTATATTTACTGTCTTCTCTTTCATCAGCCGAAGATAAGGAACGCTCAACGTGATCGTAAGCGGCCTTGGCAAGCTCGCTGTCGTCATACACCTAATTCCACAAAGAAACCGAATAATTGGAGCTGTCGAACAATTCCGCATGGACAGTGATATCCTTATAGCCTTGCTGAGAATTGGTAAATTCAAGTTTCAGTCGTTCACGGTCGTCCGCCGAAATATGCGAATACGCAGCGCCCATTTTATGTGACAGGTAATCGAGGTCGTAATTACACAGCACAGACGGTAATGTTGCAGTCGCCGAGACACCGATGACCTTTGCCTTTTCGCAGAGTTTGGTCAATATGCGCTCCGGCGTCTGCGAGAAAGAGAACATTGATATTATGGACTTGAAATCGTAATCCGGAGAGTTTTCAAAGGAATAATATCTGAAGCCATTCTCATAGAGCGAAAAGTCAAAATCGGAGCCGGCTATACTGTTTCTGGATTTTGTGCGAAGCATTTTGACCTGCGTGAACAGGTAGTTTTCGTACACGGTGCCGAGATTAAACTCTGCAAGTACACTGTGGATTGCAGAATCATAGGTATATTCATCATCGCCGTTGTTGGCGCGTTCATTCCTTAAATGAACGTAGTTGGTAGCCAAAATGGACACGGTGATCTGAAAATAAGATATAAAGCCCCTCAGCTTGCTCAGCAGCATCTGAATACTGTTCTTTTCCTCAGGCTTCCGGGTTGAAAAAGTAATTATGTTTACGCTGTCCTTCTTATCGCTGCTTATTGAAATGAATTTGTTCTGACCGCTCAACACAGAAATGTACCTGTGGTCATTGAAGAGGAAGTTGGCGCTGTCCTTTTCAGCGTTTTCGGTTTTATGATTGAAATTGAGCGAATATGTATCGTATATTTCGTCAGCGAGTTTTATTAGGTCTTTCAGGACGTCTTTGAGCGACTGGTCCTTGTAATCGCTGTTCATTCTGTGTGCAGACGGAACGAACAAACTTTCCGGAAAGGTCTTGTTTCGCAGCACGGCATAGATGTGATTGAACAGCTCTATGTAGTCTATCTTTTCTTTCAGACCGTTTTCAATAATATTCTTGAGTATAGTTCCCTTTGTGGCGTCAAACTCGTCGATAAAAACCAATGCGCCGTTGGAGATCTTTGAATTATAGAAATAGTAGCTTTTCTCCACAATAGTTGAGTGCGGACAAATGAACTTGTCCATACTCATAAAAATGACCTGCTTCTCGCTGGTAAACACAGATGGATACAGCTTTCCTACCCACTGCCATGCGCTGTCGGTCTTTATTGCAAGCAGTCTTTCTTTAATTGAGGGGAAATTCCTCGCAAAAGTATTTTGCAGATACGCTCTGAAAATGCGCTCATTGTTGTTGGAGAAGTTGTTCCTGACGCTGCGGACAAGGTCAGAATTTTGCCCTGTATGCTTCTTCAGAAATTCTACATCGGCCTTGAAGTTCTTAAACTCCTCGCTATTGCGTATTTCTAGCGGAATGTCGTTGTACATCGAGGAATTATAATTTGCGACCACAGTATCGACATTTGATTTCAGTTCAATTACCCGCTCTTCAAAGAGGTGTAAAAGCTCCATGTCATCAAGGCGTTTCTTTAATTCTTCAACCGGCAGATTCTTTTTCAGCGTTGTAATGAAAAAAATCTTTTTACCTGTGTCGCTGTTTTCTTTAATAAATTCCGCAATATACTTTATTACAGAATATGTTTTGCCGAAACCCGTCGGCATATCCAGGAGCAACAATCCATTTTCTTTGTCATTATCCATAAAAGACTTTATACAGCTATACATACATTCTTCCTCTGTTTTATATCCACTTTTTCAAAATAATGTTTGCTCTTATTATACCATTAAAAGTAGGTCAATTCAAGCCCCAAAACACAATTTTCATGTTATTTTTTATAATTGTATCATTTTTAGTCCACTTTATCAAAATAGCACTATAATATTACATATTTTGTATTTATTTTTCTCCATGATTATGTATCATGTCTTTCAACTGTTGTCTAAATCTTCCATCTATTTAATATACCAATAATTATATGATGTGTAATTGTATTAATTATTAATCAATTAATTATAATAAAAATATAATTTATAAAAAATAAATCAGCAGATTCACAAAAGCTGAATCTGCCGATCTATAACAACAAAAAGCTGAAATGCATAATTGATCTTTAAAATCTTTCAGTTATGTAATCTATATTCCCAGTCCCGAAATTACACGCCTGACCACACACTCCTTTTCAGTTGGGGAAAGATTTGTCCTGCTAAGCCTGTTTTCAATTATCTTTACAAATAGTTGATTTGTAGCATCTTGTATAACATCCTTCGATTTTTGATCCTCAGGCCAGTGAACAATAACATTTATATTTTGTTGTTTTCGCATCTAAATATCATCTCCTTTATGAAGATAATATGTAATTAACACTCGACAATATGACAGCAATATTACCATAATATCACAGTCAACAAACCAGATTATTTGTTCCATGTTCCGGGTTATTAATTAAAAGTGATAAATTAAATAATAATACAAAAAACAGAAGATAGACATAAAGTAAAATTACTTTATTTTACCTACCCGGAACATGGAACAAAACGAAATAATCCTCTCAAAATGACCGAATGATTACATCTGATATTATTCAGGTCGAACTGACAAACCCATTAAACCTGAAGCAGCTCTCAATTTATTGGATGCCCATACCAGATGTAAACATATTGATCAACCCCTTGATCAACCCCAAAAATACTCAGATTAAAGACTTAATTCTGACGCCTGAATACCCATTAACTTGTCCATCAGGAGTGCGCATCTTACATCTTTCGAGTGTCTTAAAGCACTCGGAAATCTTAATAGAAAACGATTCATATGGAATCACAATATAGTTCCGTATCTGGCAAAACTCACAGAAAGCCCTATACAAATCTATTGTAGAAGTTTTAACCCCTTCAGCCAGAATACAACATTCTGAAACAAACTGAGCATACATCCAGTCACAGTCACCCATGATAGCATGCAAACTGTTGCAATACTGCTGATATTTCCTCTGAGATTCCTCCTCGCCAGTAAAAACTGCAGCCATATTTCCACACCTCATCCTCATCTCACGATAAGCATTAATTGCCATGTAGACAATCGCCTGACGTTCAGCGAACAGTTTTTGAAGGAGCATAGGGTCCTGCTGTTCCACGGGTATACCAACCATGAAAGGAAATATGCAACATCTGTTCATAAATGCCGGGTCTACACTTGCGGTCTGAATCATATGATTTGTCGAAAACAACAGTTTGGTCTCATTAGCAATTATCTCCGGAGCCTGATATTTTCTCTCACCAATTACTGTATCTCCACCCGTAAGTGCCTTAATTATTCCTACAGCCTGGTCCGAAATCCGTGCGCCGGGCATATCCGCAAATACACACAGATGTGAACCATTCATGTACCCTGTGGTAAATCTATCCCCCAGGGCATTCATGTCAGCACAAAAAATACATTCCTTGTTCAACAAAGATTGTATCAACTGTATCATAACAGATTTTCCCGAGTTACTTACGCCAGCGAACACAAAAAACTTTTTGGCATCGTTGTGTGCTGACAACATATACCCGATTATTTCGAGCAGCCTTTGTTTCAACAAGAAATTACCATCGGTAACCACATCAAGGAAATGGCAAAATACCGGGCACTCCTGTGCCCTACCAGCGAATGGCACAGAAACAGCATATCTTACGAATATTTCAGGACTTGGTGGAAGAAACTGCATCGTGCTTATACTCAGTAACCCGTTGGGAAACGGTATCAGATCAGGGTAACTGGGCAGAGTCTCACAGTAAATCTCAGGGAGCATTTCAATTGCTTTAGCAACCTGAACCACCAAAAAGTTACTGCCTCTTTCCATCAGTTCATTTCCGCAGTAAGACATAATAATATTAATAAGCCTGTCTTCATTTATCTGATGATAACATCCATCCCAATAATTATATAAGGCTCCGTTATATTTCTTCAGTTTTGTAACACGCGATATATAACGCGCGTAGTCAAATGGGGTAGGTTTGTAATCTTTGCTTGTCTGGGGACATTTTATAGCTTCCGGATATACTTCAGTGGGGTTATTTTGCAGGGAAACATTTTCAAGAGGTGTTACTACTTTTGTAGAGACATCAACTTGATTAATTGGGTCAGCTATTTTTCTTGAGCTATTAAGTATTACAAAAGGGAAAATCCTGTATTGATTATTCTGATTGCTGTTCATTTTATAATCCTCCAATGAAATTAATTTTTCCTCTGACAGAGTTCAATAATTAGTTGTGGGCGTTATATTTATTTACTTACAGAGAAAAGCACCTTTTTCAGTGCAACTTTCTGCTCATCATATGTAAGCCCGCTGGCGCTGAGCTTATCTATTATGATTTTAATATACAAGTCGTCAACCGCCTGTTGAACATTCTCACTCGTCTGCTTTTCAGCAGGCTCGTGCCAGATGATCTTTATTTCGTTTGATTTTCTCGCCATGGAAATCTCTCCTTTTCCTTGGGAAACGCCGAATAACACAGAATCTGCTCGTCGGGTTCCTAGATTATTTCCATGTAATTTGATTTGTAATTTTTAATTTTCCGTCATACTGGTTAACAAATGCCCTATGATTTTAAAATTTTATTGCCAATTAATTTGGCTTCCGAGTAACCATATGTCTCAGTTACCAACGAACACCAAATTGAAAACTTCACCGCATGGCATATAAATAAGGTTTCTGGCGAGAAGGATAATTATTAAATAAGACAAATATTTCCTTCTGAAAACCTGATTTTAGTCATGTAATTTTGCGTCATTCCAGGTTACCCGCATAACAAAGCCATTTGATTACTCTGGTTACCTGAATCCAAACTTCCAGTAACCCATAGTGGAGAGTTAAATAGGTGTCAAAAAGAACATTATTTATTCATTTTTTCATTGACTTTTATATACACTAATGATATAATATGATTAACGAACAAACTCATGTCATTTTCTCAGGCTCATCATTTGCGAAGGAGAGAATTAAATGAATGATATAATTAAGCAATTAAACAACACTATATACTTTGAAAAAGTAGCCAATAAACCATTAGGCAATCAAAATGACTTGATAACTAAGCTCTCAGCAGCTTTTAACTATTCCCAGGATAATGCAAGACAATTTATAAATGCTTTAAACTACTATGCTTTCTATGTTCACGACATTGATAACGCACAAAATATATCGTTCGATTATAAAGCTATTGATTCTAATCCAGATCTACATAATACTTTTAACTTCTGTGGAACAGTCGTGCCCGGAAATTATTGCGATTGGATCAGTGACACATACCAAAGGCTTTTTATCCATCATGACTTTATTGTCTACTTTCGTTGTACAAGATTCGAAAATGGTTCAGCCAGTTCAGTTGACATTCCATTAATGCAAGCATCTTACAGTATAATATTCTCATTGCTTTGCAGCGTTGAACACCACGAAAAAGATTCATCTCTCCAAAGCTCGGGAAATACCGCTTTATTTTGGAATGAACAGACCTTTGCTAATTTAACTAATGTTTTCTTAGATATTTATCGGAACAAGTTAAATGCAATTCCGCCATTCATAGATTACAAATATTGTGAGATAATCACAAATGGTATCCAGCAGATATATAAAATCACTGATAAAAAAGCCGTACCTCTGCTGAATGGTTCTCCATTAGTACGTCAAATGGCTCGGAGTTCAGACTATGGGTTGTGCCTGAGTATCAATGTAATTTCATCTTTTAAAGATAAAGACGACTCTCTGTCCGATTCGATTATAAAACATCTTTTCTACTTCACAACAGGCGATAAAAACACATTTGATAATTTGTGCAAGGATTATGTCTATATCATTATGAATCCTTTTAGCAAAACCAAAAACACGATTATTTCAGGGAACCTGGACAAACTCCCAAAATGGCTTGATTTTATCAATTATTCCAAAACCTGTGTGAATTCTAATTACAGGAACACATTCATTTACAACTGGACTCAAAACTCTGAGGTTCAATCGAACGCTTTACATAATCAGCACTTATATTTCCTAACACCCAGATATAATTCGGAATTTGATCCAAGAAGCAAATTCCTGCACATTGAATTTTCATATGACGGCAAATTCTACGACCTTCCTCTGATTACAAATCAAGAAACTGTTCAAATATGTGAGCTGCTCTACGCACACGGATGGCACTTATTAAACGGCTCGGCTATTTCACGAAAAGCTAAAACAAGAAATGTCGAAGATGAATTTATCAAGTCTCTTGACAAAACTGACGAAAAAACGGGAATCCGTATTCCAGCAGCTCTCATTTATCAACTGTATACATACTATGCTAAAAGGGAAAAACAGACAAAACCGATCAGCGACAGCGCTCTATACAAGTTGATTCAAGAGAGTGGGTTTAGATATGAAACAATGAAAAACCGCAAATCAGACGTTGAATACATTTCCGCAGAGCTAAAGCCGATAATGGAGAAGTTTTGCCCCGAATTTGACGAGAAATGGCTTGAGGAAAACAAAACAAATAAATCCATAACCTGTACAATAAACAACGATTTCTGGAAGACACTCACAGCACCTTCAGCGGAGGAAGCTTGTACATATAACGAAGAGCTGTTTGGGAAATATATCAAAGAACTATGGTCACGCTATTCATGGATGTTCAAGCCAGAGCCAATTCTTCCATCTGAATCAGATTCAGATGAGAATAAAAAAGACAATGAAACCTATGTATTAGGCTCACGGTATTTTAACTAATGTATCTCCTGCGCGAAAAACGCAGGAGATTTCCATTTCCCTTCTGCGAAAAATCTTGACACCGGAGTTTTCGCACACTATAATTATATTATAGTGCCGCAAGACCAGGAAAGGAGCCGCTCATGAAGATCGCAATATATTCCCGAAAATCCAAATTCACCGGCAAGGGCGAGAGTATCGAAAACCAGGTAGTACTCTGCCGGGAGTACATTCAGCGGAATATCCCTGATGCAAAGGACAGCGATATTCTGGTGTATGAGGACGAGGGATTCTCTGCGAAAAACCTTGACCGTCCGCAGTTCCGGATGATGATGCAGAGTGCACGGAAACAGCCATTCGACTATATCGTGGTCTACCGGCTTGACCGTATCAGCAGAAATGTCGGAGATTTTGCAACGCTCATTGAAGAGCTGAACGGCATGAATACCGCGTTTATATGCATAAAGGAACAGTTCGACACCTCCACGCCAATGGGCAGGGCTATGATGAATATTGCAGCCGTTTTCGCTCAGCTTGAACGTGAAACCATCGCTGAACGTGTGCGTGATAATCTGGTGCTTCTGGCACGAACCGGCCGCTGGCTGGGTGGAGTAACTCCCCTGGGATTTGTCGGAGAAAAGACCGCTGTTACGGACGCCGAGGGCAAAAGCCGCTCCGCTTACAAACTGTCCGTAGTTGACGATGAGATGAGCAGAGTACGCACGATCTATGCGAAGTTTCTTGAATTTCAATCGCTCACGAAGGTCGCAACATGGTGTATTCAGAACAACATAAAGACCCGCGAGGGCAGCGAATTCCGCATGAGAACGGTCCGGGATATTCTCACGAATCCGGTGTACTGCACTGCGGACGAAGCCGCGTTCGACTACTTCACAAAGCTTGGCAGCGACGTCTGCTTTGAATGTGAAAAAGCAGACGGAAAGCACGGTCTTATGCCGTTCCACAGGACTGAACAAAACGGAAAGAAACAGCTTCGGCTTCCCCCGGAGGAATGGATAATCTCCCTCGGAAAGCACAAACCGATAATCCCCTCGGAGGAGTGGATAAAAGCGCAGGAAATAATCAGCGGCAACGCCGGAAAGAGTTTCTACCGTCCTGTCAGAAATCAGGTTTCAGTATTTTCCGGGCTTGTACGCTGCGCCAACTGCGGTTCCATAATGCGCCCACGGATAAACAGCAACGCACGCCGTGAAGCTGACGGTTCACAGACTTTCTACTATATGTGCGAATTAAAGGAACGTTCCCGTTTAAAAAACTGCCAGATGTGCAACGTCAACGGAAATGTACTTGATAAGCTTCTCTGCGATGAGATAATGAATTTCAACAAGCCTAGTTCAAATGTGGGAAAACAGCTTGATTCTATCCTCCGGCAGATCGAAAAAAAGACCGGTGGAAACCGTGAACAGACCGAGGAACTCACAAAGCAGCTTTCCGAAAAGAAACGCATGATAGCAAATCTCATGAAAACCCTCGCAATGAACGAACCGACTTCCACGCTGTTTGAATACACGAAAAACGAAGTCGAACGCCTGGATTTGGAAATCAAGAACACCGAGAACGAACTCGCAAAGCTAAGCTACATCAGCGAACAGGACGACAAGCGTTCCGAACACGTTGATATGCTGGTGAAATCCCTCGGTGAATTCCAGGAACGTTTCGCGGAACTCTCCGTTGTGGATAAGCGCGATTTCATGCGGAAGATAATCGACCGTATTGAATGGGACGGAGAGAATGCACATATTTTTCTCAGGCGCACAGCAGGCTGACAATACTTTTCTCCGGCGCTTCGACAACTATGGGAAAGAAAAAACTCCGCAGCATGATGACTGCGGAGCGAATATGAATCTTTCCGGAATTTCAAGAAAGGTGCAGATCCTAGGAAGCGGCTCCATGGCCAGGCTTTGTGCCTGCCATGGAGTTGCTGACGACGGAGATGTGCCTTTATTGGAATTCCCGGATGCGTTTCCGTTGGTGGGTAATTGCATTATCTATACACCTCGAAGCATAAGTTGAAAAGTGGCTTCCCTTAGAATAATCGAACGTTTCTGCCGCACGAATAAGCCCGATAGTTCCAATGGAGATAAGGTCGTCGGCGTCCTGTTGGCTGCCACGGATAGATTCAGGGTAGTTTTTGTTGACGATATAAGCGACAAGGCGCAGGTTGTGTTCGATAAGAATATTCCGCGCTTCAGCGTCGCCAGCAGCTATTTTTTCAATGCACTCACGCTCTTCTGCCTTGCTAAGCTGCTTGGGGAATGAGCTCCTGCAATCCAGGTGAAGCCCTATGAAAAGCAAATTCTGTAAAACAAATTCAAGCAAAGTTATCATAATTACCTCCGGATATTATTGATATCACAGTGTATTCCCCTTGGCTTGTTTTTTATTCGACATTATTTTAGAGAGGCACCTTTCTTGAAAGTTGTGTTAAAAAAACAAGCAGACGGCCCGGTGAATAAAACCGGACCGCTTCTTTTAATAATATTTTATCTCAAATGCAGCAGTATGTTCACGGGAAAGCGACGGGTATCTTTCTACAATATCACTGTCGTCGGTGAATCCTATCATCGCAAGTGTTATGTTGCTGAGGAACTGCGGGATATTTTCATAGTCATAGCTTCCATCCTCATTATAGGTGTTGTACATTATCGCCATTTCATAATCAGGGTCATTGCTTATTTCATCGTATATATCCTGAGTTACACCGTCAATGCCAGAAACCCTGTACAGATCCACCGCACCGAATAAATGAAGTATCTCATGCGCCACACACGCCAGATTTTCATACCGGCTGCCGTATTTATCGTACTGGAATAACGCAGTCCATTCATAATATGTATCGTCATATCCAGGGTAATAAACCTGCGAATATGAATTTCCCGGGACATCATACACCACCATGAAACCGATACTGTCCGTGCCGTAAGCGTCATAAATACTCCCCAGCGGTATCTCATCCTTAAGCAGCTGCTGAATTCTGCCTATATAACCGTTTGAATACGCCAGAGAACTGTCGGCAGCAACAGAAGCATCCTCATCGTAAGTGATGCGGTATAACAGGTCTGGGTGTTCCTCCGAATAATTATACAGCGTGACGTCCTTCCCATACAGATCTCCCTGCGCCTCAAGATATCTGCAGGATCTGTCTATGGAACTGTTGGTGAACTCCAGTTCCTCGTTTGTGTAGGTAGCGTCCGGCGTATCCAGAACTACCGTTACTATAACGGACTTTCCATCCAGCGTCTTGGCACTTCCCTGCGGACGAAGTTCTACAGTCGTGGCGCTTTCTAACGTGCTCTGATAAACCGAGTTGTCCGACGTTTCCGTGTCCCAGCTCCAGTTGTCATTTGTCTGCTGTTCCAACGCTTCGCTCGTCGATATATCCCAGAACCCATCGTCATCTGAGCATGCTGTCATTACTAGCGAAACGCTCAATACCGACGCTGCAAAAATAATATGTTTTGAATTCATGTGTCATTCTCCTTTGTTTCATGAATTATAACATATTTGGCGACAGTTGTCAAGCAAAACACCCACCGATTTCTCTCAGTGGGTGTGTTTTTTTATTCCTCGTCGTCAGATTCGGGAGCGTCCCAGTTGTGCCATACGTTCTGAACGTCGTCGTTGTCGTCGAGAGCTTCGAGGAGAAGTCCCATCTTCTTTATCTGATCCTCGTCGGTGAGCGTGGTGTATGTAGAGGGCACCTGCTCAGCCTCTGCGGAAACCACCTTGTAACCCTTCTTGCCAAGTTCCTCAGCTACTGTGGAAACTACAGCGGGGTCTGTGGTTATCTCAACAATGCCGTCCTCAAAGCTGAAATCGTCGCCGCCTGCTTCAAGGATATCCTCCATTGCCTTGTCCTCGTCAATGTCGCCGTCCTCATTATCAAGAACGATTATACCCTTGCGGGAGAACATAAAGGATACGCAGCCGCTTGCGCCCATGTTTCCGCCAAACTTATCAAAGTAATGGCGTATCTCGCCAGCGGTACGGTTTCTGTTATCGGTAAGGCACTCAACGATAACTGCAACGCCGTTCGGACCATAACCCTCATATACGCAGTCCTCATAGTCGTTCTTCTCAGCGCCACCGGCTGCCTTTTTCAGCAGTCTGTCGATATTATCGTTCGGGATATTGTTGCTCTTTGCCTTCTGTACGAGGGTATAGAGTCTGGAGTTGTTCGCCGGGTCAGCGCTTCCTGTTTCCTTGATGCAAACAAGTATCTCACGGCTGATCTTGGTGAATACCTTTGCTCTAGCGCCGTCCTTCTCGCCCTTCTTACGCTTGATGGTGCTCCATTTTGAATGTCCTGACATAAATTCGTTCTCCTTATTCTGTGTTTGATTCAATCCAGCTTCTGGAAGCCCTTTCCCAGGACCTCGCTTGCGCCGGTAATAATTACAAATGCGTTCGGATCAGTCTGCTTGACTATCCGCTTTACCTTGACGTATTCATTCTTGTGCACGGCAATGCAGACCACCTGCCGTTCCTCACCACTGTAGGCGCCCTCGCCTTTCAGCAATGTAACTCCGCGCTTCTGCTTAAGAAGACGGTCGGCTATCTCCTGCGGCTTCTCAGAGAATATCATGAGGAACTTGCCCTCAAGACCTCCGTACACAAGCGCGTCGATCACCTTTGCCTGCACAAATACCGATACTATCGCGTACATAACTACGTCAAGGTTCTTGTACACGATGTAACCGCTGACTGCAACGCCGGCATTCACCAGGAACGATATCTGCCCCAGCTTTATTTCCGGCTTGAAGCGGTTGATTATCTTGTTGATTATATCCGTGCCGCCTGTGGTTCCCTCGCGGGCGTAAACAAGTCCAAGACCCGCGCCCATCAGCAATCCACCGAAGATGGAAGCCAGAATGCCGCCTCCATTATCCGCAATATACACGGGAACATTTTTCAGCAGATAATCCGTCATGACCGTTAGCGAAGCAACGCCGATAAGCGTTTTAAGCATCGTGCCCCTGTTCAGCAGGAAAAATCCCGCGATAAGAAGCGGAATGTTTATCACCGCTATCAGCGTACCGATATTCCAGTCGGTGACATAGCTGATTATCGTCGCGATACCGGTCACTCCACCCGGGGCGATATTATTGGGCGCTGTGAAACAGTGAACCCCCAGCGAATACACGCCGGAACCCACGATTATCACGATAATGTCAATGACCCAGCGCCATACGGTTTTTGAAGCCTGTGACATAAGCACCTCCTATACCGGGAGCGCCTCGCATATTGCTGAGAACAACGTTTCAATGCGCTCCTCCTGCCCTGAAAGGCTCAGGTATCCGAACAGAGTTTCCAGCGCAGTCGCCCTGCGGTATTCCGACGGCTTCGCGCTCTTGGGGACTGATATTCCACCCGCGTTTCTGCCACGGCGCAGGATATCTGTTTCGCGCTCAGTCAGCATCGGTTCGATGACGTCCACCGCTTTCGACTGGTAGGAAGCCCTCACCTGCTCGACTGCAAGATCATGCAGACGTCCGGCGTTGGTGTTCCCCCTCAGCACGACTTCGCGGCGCACCAGAAGTTCATACACGCAGTCGCCGTAAAACGCCAGAACATTCGGGCTGTACGCGCCTGCCTCGTGTTCGGACAGTACTGTTAAAGCCATTCCATCAACCTTTCAGTATGTAATAAACGCAGCTGTATTCCTCGCAGTGCGCCTCAAAAATGCCGCACTCCTTGCGGAGCTCGCTCATTCCAAGCGACACGCTGCTGTCGTCCTTGTGTATTCCCGCGTATTTCTCTGCCGCGGCTGTCAGCGGTGTGTAATACCCCGCATGCCAGTCGGACTTCGGTGCAATGTAGAAGTCCTGCACATGCCAGCCGTGTTCCTTGGCAAGGACAAGCACCTTATCCAGCGGAAGTATCTGCCCGAAACGCCTCTGGCAGAACATCTTCGTATCCGGAGATGGTTCTGTGAGCCAGCTTATCGCGCGGTAAACAAGCGTACCGCCCCTGGCAAGCTTCGCCCTCAGCTGCTCCAGCCGCTGCGCACAGCCATCGAATTCCACAATGCCGTTGTACCATATAAGGTCGCAGCTGCCGTCCTCGCATGGCAGCTCAAAAATCTGAACTGACGACGCGTTCAGCCCGGCCTGTCTGCCCTGTTCCGCACGGAATTCGTCCGTAAACGCGGAAGTCAGCCGACAGCCGAACTTATCACTGATAAGCTGCGGTGTGGTTATCTCATCGCCAACGAAAAGCGCATATTTTGGCGATATCCCGCCAAGCATGGAAAGCACCTGTTTCGCTGTATCGGCACTTCCCGGAGAGGAACGTTCAAGGTCGCGGAGCAACACGCTGATGAATGTCATTATTCTACCTCGGAAACAGCACAGTTTCTCACGGAATTATCTAACATAATTGAACTCGAAATCGTAGATCGACACAAGGTCATCCTCCTGAATACCCTGCTTTTCCAGCTCGTCGATTATGCCGCTGGAGCGCAGAACTCTCTGGAAGTACTGCAGGCTTTCGTAGTCCTCCATATTGCAGGTGGAAAGTATCGGCGCCATGAACGGTGCATCCACCACATAAACCCCGTCGATTTTCTGAACGGTGAAGCTGTGCTTTTCGTTTTCCATCTGCTGAAGTTCTGCCATGGTGAGCGGCTGAACCTCGAAACGCTTTGGCGGCGGCAATTTGGAAAGTTCCTCGGCTACGCAGTCCATGAGTGCGTCCGTGCCCTCGGTGGTCGCTGCAGAGATCGTGAAGAAAGGCAGACCCTTTTCCTCAATGAAACTGCGGAAATCAGCTATCTGCTCCTCAGTCGCCATGTCGGATTTGTTCGCTGCAACGATCTGCGGGCGTTCTGCAAGATCCTCGGAGAAGTTCGCAAGTTCCAGATTGATCTTTTCGAAATCGTCCTTCGGGTCACGCCCCTCGATACCGGAAACGTCAACGACATGGACGATCAGACGGCAGCGCTCAACATGTCTCAGGAACGCGTGACCAAGCCCGACGCCCTCGCTGGCGCCCTCGATAAGTCCGGGGATATCAGCCATAACGAAGGACTGCTCACCGCGCTTTACAACGCCAAGAACCGGCGTCAGCGTGGTAAAGTGGTAGTTCGCGATTTTCGGCTTTGCGGCGCTCACAACGCTTATGAGCGTGGATTTTCCGACATTCGGGAACCCGACAAGTCCAACGTCTGCCAGCAGTTTAAGTTCCAGAACAACGTCAAAAGCTTCCCCGGGGAAACCAGGTTTCGCGAAACGCGGTATCTGGCGTGTGGGAGTTGCAAAATTTGCGTTGCCCTTGCCTCCACGGCCACCCCTGGCTACCACGACCGGTTCATCATCGGAGATATCAGCCATAATTCTGCCTGTGTGTGCGTCCTTGATAATGGTGCCCCTGGGCACGCGGATTATCGTAGGCTCCATTGATTTGCCGGAGCAGCGCTTCGCACCGCCGTTTTCGCCGTCGGGGGCGATGTACTTCTTCTTATAGCGGAAGTCGATCAGCGTGGAAAGATTGTCGTCAGCGACAAACATGATGTCGCTGCCCTTTCCTCCGTCGCCGCCGTCAGGTCCGCCTGCATTGACATATTTCTCACGGTGGAAGCTCACAGCTCCGTTGCCGCCGTTTCCTGCTTTGATAGATATTTCGACCTTATCAACAAACATTCTCTGCCGCCTCGCTTTCCTTACTGTTTGTTATTTCACAACTTTCAACTTTTATTTCATGCAATTTCAAGAAAAACTAAAGCCGGATTTATGCAATCCAGATGTTCTCGTCGGAAAATCCCCGCTGGGGCTTTCCCGCCGGGCATCTCAGCTGCGCGCACGGCAAGCCGCACACTTGCTGAGATAGATGTGTTTTTTGTCACGGCGCAGCCGCGACAAAAAATTATAAAAATACGACGCGCTTTTACATCAACAAACTAAAGCCGGATTTATGCAATCCGGCTCAGTTGATTAATTAGATTGCAGAAATTAGTCAGCGTAAACGCTTACCTGCTTCTTATCTCTGCCGAGGCGCTCGAACTTTACAGTGCCGTCAATAAGAGCGAACAGTGTATCGTCAGAACCCTTGCCGACATTGTTGCCAGCGTGGATATGTGTACCTCTCTGTCTTACCAGAATGCTTCCAGCGTTAACCTTCTGCATGTCAGCGCGCTTTACGCCAAGTCTCTTGGACTCGGAGTCACGGCCGTTCTTGGTAGAACCCATACCTTTTTTATGAGCGAAATACTGTAAACTGATCTTAATCATTGTTTTATCCTCCTGTTATCATTCGGAAGTCAAGCTTCCCTCAACTCAACCTTTACCCCGGGGTAATCCTCCGCGATGCCCTGCATGTGTGCATGAAAGGATCTCAGAAGTTCCTCGCTGGGGCGGTCAGAACTGTTCAGGCGAAGTTCGATGCGGTTCTCTCCGACTGCCACGTCCGCGTCAGCCTTAAAGAAATCGGTCACGGTATTGCAGACCAGCATCACTGCGGAACTCACAGCCGAGCAGACAATATCATTGCCCTCGTCGCCGTAACCCGCGTGACCTGTGACTACAAATCCGTATATCGCACCGTTCCGCTCTGCAAAAATCACTCGCAGATTATGCGTTGATGGCTTCAATTCTTACCTGGCTGTACGGCTGTCTGTGGCCCATCTTTCTCTTGCTGCTCTTCTTGGGCTTGTAGGTGAAAACGGTGATCTTCTTAGCCTTGCCGTTCTTCAGCAGGGTAGCCTTTACGCTTGCGCCGTCTACATAGGGAGCGCCGACCTTAACGCCGTCGTCCTTGCCTACCATGATAACCTTGTCGAATGTGATCTCGCCCTCGGCCTCAAGCTTCTCGATGAAAACGATGTCGCCTTCCTTGACCTGATACTGCTTTCCGCCTGTTTCGATTACTGCGTACATTTTAAATACCTCTTTTTAATCAGACTCGCTGCGTCGGGGTTGCATTTCTGCGCTTACGAGCTGTTTCTACAAATAGGCACAACTCACCCTGCACATGCGGCAAAATTATTATAACACATCAAAACCAGCTTGTCAAGGGGTCTGAGCAGTTTTTTTCACTTTTTTTGAACTTATTTATCCATCTATTGATTTTTCATTGTTATAGTGCTATAATTATGTTTGACGGGAGGCAATATCATGAAACCAAATTTCAAAACGATAGCCGCAGCTGCCATAGTCGGCACCAGCTTAATAGTCGCAGTCACAAACGAGATTTCAAAAAACATGCCTTCGACCGTAGTTATCCACGAGGAACGTGAGAGCTATGTTGACGCCGGATATTACTACACCGAACAATCCACCGGCGGCACGCTCATTATTACGCAGGAAGCTCCCGAAGAACCCGCAGAAACGCCTGCTGCAACCACCGCAACGCTGCCAGAAAACGAACCAGTCCCGGCAATCGAAAGCGAAGCCGCAGCAGATACTTCGTTCTCACAGACGACCATGACAACGCCTGCAGAGGCGCAGTTCACGGTTCCTGAAACAGTACAAACGACTGTTCCAACGACGGCGCAGACTGTTGTTACCACGACTGTGCAGACCACCGCTGCCCAACAGACCGCTGTGGAATACACCGAACCAGCCGAACCGCAAGGCTCCATGGTTTACATAGCCTCCAGCGGAAAGGGCACGAAATACCACCGGACAAGCACCTGCAGTAACATGAAAGATGCTACCGCAGTCACTGAATCCGACGCGCAGGCACGCGGATATACTCCCTGTAAGAAATGCTACTAGGTCACCATTAGGTAACCTCTAAAAACCTCCTTCACGGCAGATTTCTATGACTTATATCATCTG
>ERZ827156.1031-NODE-1031-length-35839-cov-4.286441_pt1 | contig 35839 bp, 31 predicted proteins | sample MGYA00519919_ERZ827156 | MGnify/ENA primary metagenome ERZ827156 (study PRJEB31778, sample SAMEA3449269) | human gut metagenome | biome: human gut; feature: human-associated habitat; material: faeces | place: United Kingdom | collected 2010/2012 ...
CCGTTAGACGTCATCAATGAATATGGCGCTGACACGCTGCGCACTTATGTGCTCTTCATGGGTGATTATGCCTCGTCTGCCCCCTGGTCCGCCTCCAGTGTCAAAGGCTGCAAACGGTTTTTAGAGCGGGTAGCAGATCTGTCGGATATCGCCTCCGGCACTGGCGTTACGCCCGCGCTGGAATCAGCCTTTCACAAGACTATCAAAAAGGTTTCTTCCGATATAGAAGAGATGAAGTTCAATACGGCTATCGCCTCTTTAATGTCTTTGATCAATCTGATTACAGACCACGGAACGCTCACGATTGACGAACTCAAAATTTTCTTGCTGCTTCTGAACCCGTTTGCCCCCCATATCACCGAAGAAATCTGGGAAAGGCACGGCGGTACTTCATTCTTGGCAATTTCCGACTGGCCTGAATACGATGAGGCAAAAACGGTTGATACTCATATAGAAATCGCAATTCAGGTCAACGGCAAGCTCAAGGGCACCGTCACCGTGGCGATGGACAGCGAGCAGGATGCCGTCGTCGAGGCCGCCCGTCAGGTCGAGAAGATCGCCAAGGCGCTCGACGGGATGCAGATCGTCAAGGTCATTTTCGTCAAGAATAAGCTCATCAACCTGATCGTCAAGCCGCAGTGAGCGAATTTCTGCGAAAAAACGAAAAAGGATATTGACAAGCCGGCGGTTTTTCAATATAATACCCACGTTAGTCATGTCAATGACTCTTAAAGAGCACTCAGGAAACAGCCGGGTGCATCGGAGGGAGGGAAAACATAAATGTCCGAGGTCCATGTCAAGGAAGGCGAGAGCCTGGACAGCGCTCTGAAGAGATTCAAGAGAAGCTGCGCCAAGGCCGGCGTTCTGGCGGAGGTCCGCAAGCGCGAGTGCTATGAAAGCCCGAGTGTGAAGCGCCGCAAGAAGAGCGAGGCTGCCCGCAAGAACCGCAATAAGCGCTATTACTAATTTTGCTTCAAAAAGAAAGAGCATCACAACGTGATGCTCTTTCTTTTTGATTTTTAGATCACGCTGCGCTCTGCGCCTCGGTTGCCCGCAGGAAGCGGACAATTCGACGCTCGCTTCGCGCAAAGAGTTTTTTACCACGCGCAGGTCGCGGCAAAAAACGATTGGATTTAATTTGCCGCCTGCGGGCGGCAAATCAGCGCAGGTCGTCCTGCGCGACGGATTCGTTTGGTTTCGCGCCGTGCGCGGCGCGAAATGACGAGGGCTGCTTGCTATCCTGCGCGGGGCGTGCTATACTCGTGCCAAAGGGAGTGGATACGATGAAGGAACACATTCTGGCCTTTGGCTGCGAGACGATCGCGCCGCTGCTGACGCAGACCTTTGCGCCGCGCAAAATGGCGGTGAAGGCCGTGCCGCTTGCGGACTACGCGCAGACGGTCGGCGCACTCGCGGGCGCGGCGGATTGCCCGCGCACGGAGGAGGTCTATGCCGGGCTGCCGCTGGGCGAGCCGATGCTCGTGTTCTGCGGCTTCTACGGCGACCGCATGAACCACGCGCTGAACGCAATGCGACGCACCGGACTGCGCATTCCGTATAAGGCGATGCTGACCGCGGCGAACCGCGGCTGGAGGCCCGCGGAGCTGTTCGCGGAGCTTCAGAAGGAGCACGCGGCAATGACCGCTAAGCGTTGAGCAGCTCCGGCAGGAGGTCGCTGACCTCGGGATACATGAGAAAGGCGGTCTCCATGCCGCGCTCACGTCCGAGCCGGAGCTTGCATCGCAGCGTTTCGGCGGTGTCGAAGAGAACAAAATGCGCCCGGCCCTGCGCGGTGTAGCTGAAATAATTCGCGCACAGCTCCTCGGAGAAAAAGACCGCCGCGCCGCAGCGCTCCCGCCGTGCGGACAGCTCCTCCGGTGTGAGCGGCGTTCCCTCGCCGCTGCGGCAGGGGAGAACGAAGTCCATCGCAAGGCGCTGACAGTCGAGTGCGATGCGCTGCGTGCCGTAGCGCGCGGCGGCGTCGCTCAGCCGCTCGCGCAGTGTCCCGCCGGAGAGCGCGGTGCAGACGAGGACGCTCGCCTCGGGTACGGCAAAGCGCTCTGGCACATAGAGCCGCCGTCCGCTCTGCGCGAGCATCGCGCCGAGCCGCGAGAGAAAGGGAAGACGATCCTCCCGCGCGCCTCCCTCAAAGTCCGCGAGCACGCCGCCGAAGCGGTGCGCATGGCACTCGCCGAGGATGGCGCGGCAGAGCATGGGCAGCTCCGGCAGAGGACCATTGCAGCGGTCGGAGAGACCGAGCAGGCCGCCCTGCGCTCCGCGCGGCAGCTCGCTGCGCAGCAGCCGCCCGCCGTCGCCGACGGCGTAGGCGATGTGGACGAGCGGCACACGGTAGCCGCGGCAGCTTGCGGCCTCCGCCGGCGTGACCGCGAGAAAGACAGACACAGGCGATACCCCCTTGCAGAAAACGGGAAAAATTGGTAGACTACCAATATAGATATGCACCCGGAAAGGAAACCATGCCGATGCTCCTGACACCTCATTGGGTTTTTGACGATTATACCGCCGTGACGCCGGACTTCCTGCGCGCGCATGGCGTGACGCTGCTGCTCACCGACCTCGACTATACGCTCGCGCCCAAGTCCGTCCGCGAGCCGGACGACGCGGTGCGCGCGTGGCTCGCCGCGCTGGCGGCAGCGGGCGTCACCGTCGCCATTTTGTCGAACAACCGCAGCCCGCGGCGCGTGCAGCGCTTCTGTGCGGGGCTGGGCATCGACTTCGTGGGCCACGCGCAAAAGCCCTCGCGAAGGGGCTACCGCCGCGCGCTGGAGAAGTTCAAAACGCCGCCCGAGCATACGGCGATGCTCGGCGACAAGCTGCTCACGGATATCCTCGGTGCAAAGCGCAGCGGTGTGCTGGCGCTGATGGTGGAGCCGAAGGGCGGCGCGCGCGGTCCGTGGCAGAAGGTGCTCCATGCCCTGCAGGAGCCGTTCAAGCGCGCGAGCGCGCATGACGAGCGCACGGCGCGGCAATAATTTTGCAAAATTTGGCGCAAGATAGAGAAAACTACTTGCAATGAGGCCCTATATGCGGTAAAATACCATAGGTTAAAAACCGATACTTTATGAATTTGAGGAAGTCCGTAGTGATTTCCTCGGGAATATGGAGGAAAAAACTATGGCAACCATTACAGCCGGTGATTTCAGAAACGGCAAGACCTTTGAGATGGACGGCAAGGTCTATCAGGTCGTCGAGTTCCAGCACGTCAAGCCCGGCAAGGGCGCGGCGTTCGTCCGCACCAAGATGCGCAACGTCGAGACCGGCGCGGTCACCGAGACCTCTTTCAACCCCACCGCGAAGTTTGACGAGGCGTTCGTGGAGCGCAAGGACATGGAGTACAGCTACAACGACGGCGATCTCTACTACTTCATGGATCAGGAGACCTATGATATGGTCCCCCTGAACCGCGAGCTGCTCGGCGATGCGTTCCGCTTCGTCAAGGAAAACACCATGTGCAAGGTCCTGTCCGTCAAGGGCCGCGTGTTCGGCATCGAGCCGCCCAACTTCGTTGAGCTGGTCGTTACCAAGTCTGAGCCGGGCGCCAAGGGCGACACCGCCACCAACGTGACCAAGCCCGCCATCGTCGAGACCGGCGCCGAGATCAAGGTCCCCCTGTTCATCAACGAGGGCGACAAGATCCAGATCGACACCCGCACCGGCGAGTACATGGGCCGCGCCAAGTAAAAAAACAAGTCAGCAGGAAACCGTTTGATCTGATCTGAAAGGAGAAGCATTATGGGTATTTCTGAAAAGATCGCTTATCTCAAGGGCCTGATGGAAGGCATGAACGTGGATACGGAGTCCAACGAGGGCAAGCTCTTTGCCGCCGTCGTGGACGTGCTCGATGAGATCGCGCTTGAGGTCGAGGACCTGACCGACGAGGTCATGGAGCTCGGCGACGGGCTGGACGTCATCAGCGATGACCTCTCCGACGTGGAAGACATCGTCTACGACGAGTGGGACGATGACGACGATGACGATGACGACGATGATGACGAGGACGACGAGGAAGAGGAGGAAGAGGAGTGCTACGCCACCACCTGCCCCGAGTGCGAGGAGGAGATCTTCTTCGACGACACCATGCTCGAGGACGGCGAGATCATCTGCCCGAACTGCGGCGCGAAGCTGGAGTTCGACCTCTCCGATCTGGCCGACGCCGCGGACGAGGATAAGGACGAGGAGTAAAACCGCAAAACGAAACGCGCAGCCCTTCGGCTGCGCGTTTTTCTATGCTTTTTCAGAACGGCCGCTTAGCGACCTCGACGATGGTATCCAGCATCCCCTGGATCTGCGGGGTGAGAACCTTGTTCTTGTGATAGATGACCTGGCGGAACTGCGACATTTTGCAGTCCTCGACACGCACCGCGGCAAGGCTTTTTTCATGGATGCTCTTTTTCACGGTGTAGAGCGGCAGGACGGTCATGTACGCGGGATTCTCATACAGCAGGCGCAGGGCGAGCACATCGTCCTCCAGCTCGAGGAAGGGACGGATCTCCAGACCCTGACGGGCCAGCTCGGTGTCGAACAGGTCGCGGTAGGCGTTCGTGCGGTTCATCAGGATAAAGGGGTGGTCGACCAGCTCGGCCAGACGGACGCTCTCGCGCGCGGCGAGCGGGTTATCGCGGTTTGTGACCACCACGACCTCCTCCTCGGCCTCAAAGACCTTGACGAACTGCGGGTCGAGCACCTGAGAATCGAGCGTGTAAATGAGGTCGAGCTCGTTTTTGAGCAGCTTATCCTTGAGCGAGGCGACCATGTCGGCGTGCAGGCGCATCATCACATGGGGAAAGCGTTGGCGGAAGGCCGGGACAATGTCGGAGAACGACGCGGTCATAAGGGAATTGAGCGTGCCGACCTGCACCATGCCCGTCAGCTCCGTTTCCTCGGAGGCAAAGACCTGCGCGCGGGCGACGGCGCTGACGATATCGCGGGCGTAGGAGATGAAGTTCTTGCCGTACTGCGTGATGGAGACGTTCTTCCCGATGCGGTCAAACAGACGCACACCCAGCTCGCGCTCAAGCTGCTGGATCTGCACGGTGACGGCGGACTGGGAATAGTCCAGCGCCTCGGCAGCCTTGGAGAAGCTGTTGAGCTCGGTGACCTTCAGAAATGTGACAAGATTGCGGATCTCCATGTGCGTGTATCTCCGGTTTCAAAAAATTTAAATGATTCTTCAAATATACTAATAAAAAGAATGAATGTTGTCAAGACCATTCCGAAAAGAAAAAAGGGCTCCTGCCCTTTTTTCTTACTGCTTGGAGGAGAGATAGTAGTCGCTCTCGCCGGGATGGTAGAACGGACAGGCGGGGTAGTCCCCACGCAGGAATTGGGCCATTTCGTCCTCGTCCAGCTCGGCGCCCTGCTCGCAGGTATAGCAGTCGTACTCCTCGTCATAGACGTAGTTCATGCAGTCCTCGCAGCGGCTCTGCTTCGCCATCGCGCGCCCTCCTCAGTCCTTGTACTCGATGTGCAGCAGCTCGTGCGCGCGGTCGGCGAGACCGTTTGCGTACATCGCGTCGATGACCGGATTGCGCTCGCTGCGCTTGAACATGGCGCTGCGGTCGATCTCGTAGAGCCCCTGCGCGCGCTGGAGCTTTTTCGCCATCAGGGCGTAGGGCTGGCCCGCGCCTCCGACGCAGCCGGTGCGGCAGGACATGACCTCGACGAGGTCCGCCTGCACCTCGCCGCTCCGGATCTGGTCGAGCAGCTTCGCGGCGCTGCCGAGTCCGTGGACGATGGCGGCGCGCACCTTGCGGCCGTTGATCGTGACCTCGGCGAAGCGAACGGCGTCCGTGCCGCGGATGCCGCTGTGCTCGATGGTGCGCAGGGCATTCTTGCTCTTGTCGGGGGTGCAGCAGCGGATGACTGCCTCAGCCACGCCGCCGCTCGTGCCGAAGATCTCCGCCGCGCCGGAGCCCATGCCGTAGGGCAGGTCGGGGGATTCCTTCTCCAGCATCTGGAAGCGGATGCCGGACTCCTTCATCATCTGCACGACCTCCTGCGTGGTGAGCACAAGGTCGACGTAGGGGACGCCGTAGGCGTCGCGGAACTCCTCGCGCCGCGCCTCCATCTTCTTGGCGGTGCAGGGCATGATGGCGATGTGGAAGGTCGTGCGGCCGTCCTCGGCGTCCTTCTTGCGGTAGTTTTCCTTGAGCACGGACGCAAACATCTGCATGGGGGAGCGGGCGGTGGAGAGATTCTTCAGAAATTCGGGCCGCTCGTTTTCCACATACTTCACCCACGCGGGGCAGCAGGAGGTCATCAGCGGCAGGTTCTCGCCGGTTTCGAGCCGGCGCAGGAACTCGGCGGATTCCTCGCGCACGGTGAGGTCCGCGCCGAAGATGGTGTCGTACACCTCGTCCGCGCCCATGATTTTGAGCGCGGTGACGAGCTTATCGAGCACGTTTTCGCCCGCGGGGAGGCCGTAGGCTTCGCCGATGGCGACGCGCACGGCGGGCGCGATCTGAATGACGACTCGCTTTTGCGGGTCCTGCAGGGCTTTCCACGCGGGGCCAATGTCGTTCTTGATGGTGATGGCGCCGGTGGTGCACACGGCGGAGCATTGTCCGCAGCTGACGCAGTGCGTCTCGCTCAAGGGCTTATTGTCCGCCGTGGCGATGTGCAGGCCTGGGCCGCGGCCGGCAAAGCGCAGATTGCTGACGCCCTGCACCTCGTGGCAGACGCGCACACAGTCGCCGCAGAGGATGCACTTGTTGAGGTCCATCGTAACGGCGGGACTGGAGAAGTCCATCTTGACGTGCTCGCGCGTATCGTCGAAGCGGACGTGGTGGATGCCGAAGCGAACCGCCATCTCCTGCAAACGGCAGGCGCGGTTCTTCTCGCAGGTGGTGCAGTCGCGGCAATGCGCGGAGAGCAGCAGCTCGATGATCATGCGGCGGTACTTGAGCAGCCGCGCCGTGTTGGTGCGGATGTGCAGCTCGTTTTTCGGCGGCATGGTGCAGGCCGCGTCGATCTTTCCGGTGCCCTCCTCCTCGACCATGCACATACGGCACGCGCCGTAAACGGACAGATCGGAATGGAAGCAGAAGTTGGGAATCTCAACGCCGGCCTTGCGGCAGACCTCGAGCACGTTGGGTTCGTTGTCATATTCCACGCGGATGTTGTCCACGTACATAACGCCCTTAGACATCGAGCTCCACCTCCTTGATCGCGTCGAAGGGGCAAGCCTCGATGCAGGTATAGCATTTCACGCACTTTTCCGGGTCGATCGAAAACGGCGAGCGGACGACGCCGGTGATGGCATTCGCATGGCAGTTGCGCGCGCACTTGCTGCACCCGCGGCAGATGGCGGGGTCCACGACCAGACAGATGCGGTTGTAGGGCAGATCGCCCGGCTGGATGGGATAGCGGTGGTCGCTTTCGCACAGCGTGCAGCGACCGGCCAGATGGCCGCGAAACTCCTCGGGGAAGTATTTCACGGCGCTTTGCAGCGTCGAGAACGAGCCGCGCCCGAGGTTGCAGAAGGCGGTGACGGAGATCATCTCGCCGAGGTCCATGAGCAGGGAGAAGTCCTCCTCGCTCAGCCGGTAATTGCGCAGCGCCCACAAAAGCTCGTTCATGCGCTTGGTGCCCTCGCGGCAGGAAACGCACTTGCCGCAGAACTCCGTCTGCGTATACTGCATGAAGCGGCAGGCGACGTCCACCATGCAGCGGTCCTCATCGAGAACGGTGATGACGCTGTCGCCGCGGCGGATGCCGTAGGGCTTGAGCTGCTGAAAATGCAGCGGCAGGTCAAGCTGCTCGGCGGACAGAAGTCCGCCGCTGGGGCCGCCGATCTGCACGGCCTTGCACCTTTTTCCGTTCACCATGCCGCCGCCGAGCTGCTCCACGACCTCACGCAGCGTGGTCGATTCCTCGGGGATGTCCACATGACCGGGGCGGTTGATGTCGCCCTTGAGCATAAAAATTCTTGCCATTCGATCCACTCACTTTTTCTTGCGTTTGCGTATAATACACAACAGTATACCACTCTATCACTATACGGAAAAAATGTAAAGAGAAGCATTCATAAATAATCTGAATAGGTCGAAAACCGTGATGAAAAAGGCATAAAGACCGACCGGAGAAGCGTCCTGCAAAGCTCTTAACGCCGTGCAGGAGCCGGCGCGGCGAGTCAAAAGACAAAGAAAGCGGGGGACGCGCAGCGTCCCCCCGCTTTTCAGATCAGCTCTGTTTCCTCGTCGTCCAGCAGCTGCATCACCGACACCTCGTAGGCGGTGCGCTCCTCGCTGCCCGCGTCGGTCTGCTTGATGTAGGTGCGGCTCTGCACGCGGCCCTCAAGCGTCAGGCGGTCGCCCACCTGCATTTCTGCGATCTTGGCGGCGACCTTTCCCCACGCGATGCAGGGCAGATAGTCCGCGCGCCCGTAGCGGCGGTTGACCGCCAGGATCATATCGCAGATGCTGCGCCCCAGCGGCGTGCGCCGCAGCGTCGGCTGCTTGCACAGCACGCCCGAGAGCAGGATGCGGTTGAAGTGCCCGCCGTCGCACGGCTCGATGGACTGGGCAAAGGTGGAGATGACCAGACGGCTGCCGTGCCCGCTGCGGTTGTTGAACGAGCGGAGCTGTCCGGTCACGCGCAGGGGCGTGCCCTCTGCAATGTCGATGCCCTCCAGCAGAGCGGAGGGGGCGAGGATGAGAGGCAGGTCACTCTGCCCGGACAGGCGCTCCACACGCAGCGGAAAGCGGTAAAAGCTCTCGCCGTGATTCTCGTGCGAAAAGGAGGGAGCCGCGCCGGCTGTGCCCCAAAGCTCCACATAGTTCTGACTTTTTTCCATAGCGTACACCTCAAAGTATGTTGTTGGTGCAGTCTATGAAAAAGAGCGCGCGAGTATGACAAAAGGGAAGCCCCTGCGGGCTTCCCTTTGCTGCGATTGGAGAGAGGAGCTTACATCTTGGAGATGATGTCCACGATCTCCGCGCCGATGCGCTTCTGAGCCTCGACGGTGGCGGCGCCGATGTGCGGCGTGCAGGAGACCATCGGGTGAGAGTAGAGCGCCTTGTTGGTGGCGGGCTCGTCGGCGTACACGTCCAGACCGGCGGCGCGGACCTTGCCGCTCTCCAGACCGGCGAGCAGGGCGGCCTCGTCGACGTTGGTGCCGCGGGAGGTGTTGATGATGACGACGCCGTCCTTCATCTTGGCGATGCGCTCGGCATTGATGAGCGCGCCGCCGTCGACCGCGGGAGCGTGGACGGAGATGAAGTCAGCCTTCGCCAGCAGCTCGTCCATCTCAACGTAGGGAATACCCAGCTGCTCCTCAATGCCGGGGATGTGGAAAATATCGAAGGCGATGACGTTCATGCCGATGGCCTTGGCCATCTTGCCGAGCTTCTGGCCGATGCGGCCGAAGCCGACCACGCCGAGGGTCTTGCCGCACAGCTCGATGCCCTTGCCGTAGGCCTTCTTTTCCCACTGGCCGTTGCGCATGGTGTAGCCGGCGTGGGAGATGTAGCGGGCGCAGGAGAACATGTGCGCCATCGCCAGCTCGGCGACGGACTCGGAGGAAGCGCGCGGGGTGTTCTTCACGTCGATGCCGGCGGCCTTGGCATAATCGACGTCGATGTTGTCAACGCCCACGCCGCCGCGGATGATGAGCTTGAGCTGGCTGCCCTTGGCCTCGTCGATCTGTGCCGCGCGGACCTTGGTCTTGGAGCGGACGACGACCACATCGAAGTCACGCAGGGCCTTGCCCAGCTCGGCGGGCTCGTAGAACTGCTCGACGACCTCGTGACCCTGAGCCTTCAGCTCGGCCATCGCGGTCTTATCCATACCGTCAGTAACAAGAATACGCATGATAACTTTCTCCTTGTAAATTTTTTAAAATGGTTTTACTTGTGCTCGGCCTCGAACTTCTTGAGGAAGTCGACCAGCGCCTGCGCGCCCTCGATGGGCATGGCGTTGTAAACGCTCGCGCGCAGACCGCCGACGGACTTGTGGCCCTTGAGGTTATCGTAGCCCGCAGCCTTGGTGGCGGCGACGACTTCGGCATCCAGCTCGGCGGAGTCGGTGACGAAGGGGATGTTCATGAGAGAGCGGAACTCCGGCTCGACCGTGCCGTGGAACATCTTGGAGGAATCCAGGAAGTCATAGATGACCTTGGCCTTGGCGATGTTGCGCTTGTGCATCTCCTCGAGACCGCCGATGCTCTTGAGATACTTGAAGACCTTGCCGCAGCAGTAGATCGCCCAGCAGTTGGGGGTATTGTACATGGAGCCGTTCTTGGCGTGGGTGTCGTAGCGCATGTAGATGGGCATCTTGGGATCGAGATCCTCGCGGATGAGGTCCTCGCGGATGATGGCGATGACCATACCGGCAGGGCCGACGTTCTTCTGCACGCCCGCGTAGATCATGCCGTAGTCGCTGACGTTGCAGGGCTGGGAGAGGAACATGGAGCTCTGGTCGGAGACGAGGATGTGGCCCTTGGTGTTGGGCAGCTTCTGCCAGGTCACACCGTGGATGGTCTCGTTCTCGCAGATGTAAACGTAGTCGGCGTCGTCGGGAATATCGAGATCGGAGCAGTCGGGAATGTAGCTGTAGTTCTTATCCTTGGAGGAAGCGGCAACGATGACCTCGCCGTACTTCTTGGCTTCCTTGATGGCCTTGCTGGACCATGCGCCGGTGTCGATGTAGACGGCCTTGCCGTTCTTCATCAGGTTCCAGGGAACCGCCGCGAACTGGAGGGTGGCGCCGCCCTGAATGAAGAGGACCTTATAGTTGTCGGGGATCCCCATCAGGTCGCGCAGGTCGGCGTCGGCCTCGTCGATGATCTGCTGGAAGACCTTGGAGCGGTGGGACATCTCCATGACGCACATGCCGCTGCCGCGGTAGTTCATCATCTCGTCACGGATCTCCTCCAGCACGGGCTCGGGCATCATGGCGGGACCGGCGGAGAAGTTGTAGGTGCGATTGTACTTCATTGTTGTTTCCTCCTGATCGTTGTTATTTTAAGGTAAAATGACGGTTTTTGCCTGATTTGACAAGTACAGTATAGTACAGCTTATTTGGATAATCAATAGAAAAAAAGAAATGACCTGAATGATTTTTTGTCAACGAAACAAAAAGTAAGATTTTTGCGCTTCGGCTTGAAAAAGCAAAGCGGGGCGGCGGTCTTAAAAAAGATGTAAGAAAGTCGTAAAAAGAAAAACATTGCATATTGCGTTAAGAACGTATAAAATATTTGCAAAGAACCGTGAAAGAAGGTATTGCCATGCGTCCGGACGGAACCCGAGTCAAGAATGCCAGCGCCATTGTTTCGGCGCTTCCCTATATCATGCCGCGCCGCTATGACGCGCACGATTACATCACCGAGTATGCCGAGATGGAGCCGATGCGCCGCTACATTCAGAGCAAGCGGCGGGAGGGCGTGCGCATCTCCTACATGGCGCTGATCCTCGCCGCCTACTTCAAGGCGTATCAGCAGAACCCGAAGATCAACCGCTTCATCATGAACTCGAAGATCTACCAGCGCAACCACTTCTGCGTCAGCTTCGTCATTCTCAAAACGCGCGCCGACGGTACGCCCGATGAGACGAGCGTGAAGATCTTCTTTGAGGACGGGGACGACGTCATTTCCATCAACCGCAAGATCGAGGACGCGGTCGCGCTCAACCAGAAAAAGGAGCATAACAACAACACCGACCGCTTTGCGAACTTCATGTTCTCGCTGCCGGTGCTGCCGACGCTCTTGGTCGGCCTCGTCAAGCTCCTCGACCGCCTGGGCCTGCTGCCGCGCTTCGTCATCGACCTCAGCCCGTTCCACACGAGCCTCTTCATCACCAACCTCGCCAGCATCAACACGGAGGCCATCTACCACCACTGCTACGAGTTCGGCACGACGGGCGTGTTCGTCTGCATGGGCAAGCCCGTCCCCAACTTCCTCACCGGTGAATACAACAAGAAGATCATGCCGCTCGGCATCGTGATGGACGAGCGCATCTGCACGGGCCACGAGTACGCGCTCTTCTGGCAGACGCTTCGCCGATACCTCAAGCACCCCGAGCTGACGGAGAACGGCGCGGAGGAGCGTGCGGAGATGCCGGAGGCGGTCGAGGCGTAAGGGGGCAACCGCGCGTTGCTTGCTTTTCCGACGGAAAGAGGGTATGCTGTCCGACATGGAGGTGATCGCGCATGGAAACCAAAAATGTGATCTACGAGCTGCGCACGGGAAAGGGCATGTCACAGGATGAGCTTGCCGAGAAGCTGTTTGTGACGCGGCAGGCGGTCTCGCGCTGGGAAAACGGCGAGACGGTGCCGAACACGGAGACGCTCAAGCTGCTCTCAAGGCTCTTCGACGTGTCGATCAACACGCTTTTGGGCTCGCCGCGGCAGCTGGTCTGCCAGTGCTGCGGGATGCCGCTCGAGGAGGCGTCGCTCAGCCGTGAGCCGGACGGAGCCATCAACGAGGACTACTGTAAATGGTGCTACGCCGATGGCAAATTCGCCTATGCGAGCATGGACAAGCTCATCGACTTCTGCGCGGAGCACATGGCAAGCGAGCAATGGCCTGCCGGGCAGGTGCGCGCCTATCTGGCGAGACTCCTGCCGACGCTCAAGCATTGGCAGGCGGCGGAATAAGAAAATACCGGTAAAAAAGCGAGCCGTACGGCTCGCTTTTTCATATCTCCTGCGGGAAGTCCTTGCAGGGCTTGAGCGCGGCCTTGGCCGGCTCGCTGAGCCGGCGGCCCGTGTAGTCGAAGCGCGAGCCGTGACAGGGGCAGTCCCACGATTTTTCGTCGTCGTTCCACGTCAGCTCGCAGCCGCGGTGCGGGCAGCGGATGTCCACCGCGAACAGCGTGCCGTCCGTGTGGCGGTAGACGCCGTATTTTTTGCCCTGCCAGGCGACGATACCGCCATGTCCGCGGGCGATGTCCGCCGCCGCGGTCTGCGCGGGCACGAACAGCCGCCGTCCGATGCCGCGCACGGCGTAGCCGGCGCCCTCCCAGAAGGCGGAGATGGATGCGGAGGGGAAGAAGCGCTGGGGCGAGAAAATGTCGGCGTAGGGATAGTCCTCACCGGTGAGACGGGCGGTGAGCAGCGTGGCAGCGACCATGCTGCCGGTCATGCCCCACTTGCCGAAGCCGGTGGCGACGTGCAGGAACGGCGCGGACGAGGAATAGGGGCCGATGTACGGCACGCCGTCGAGCGTCATGCAGTCCTGCGAGGACCAGGCGAACGCCTCCTGCGCCGCGGGAAAGAGCCGCTGCGCCTGCGCGCGCAGACGGTCGTAGCTGTCGCCGAGGTTTTCGCCGCAGCGGTGCCCGCCTCCGCCGAGGAGCAGATAGCGCCCGCTGCGCCGCAGGCTCCAGCCCTCCTCACCCGCGTCGAGCCACATCCCGGGGAGCGGCGGCGCGCCGGTCAGCGCAAGGAGGTACGAGCGCTCCTGCCGCAGCCGCAGGTCGTAGAGCCCGAAGCGCTCGAGCATGGGGAAGTGCGTGGCGACAACGACCTGCTCCGCCGTGACCGTGCCGCCGTCGCAGCGGACGGCGTGGCCGCGGATGTCGCGCACGGGGGAGTGCTCATAGACCGTCAGCTCCGGCAGCAGCGCCGCGAGGAACGGCAGCGGCGAGAGCTGTGCCTGCCGCTCGAAGCAGAGCGCCTCACGCACCGGAAAGGGCAGACCCTCGGGCTTCACCAGCCGCGCGGGCGCGCCGAGGGACAGGGCATATTCCAGCTCGCGCGTAAGGGAGGGGCCGTCCGGCGCGGCATAGACGAAGGAGCTCTCGTCCGAGAAGCCGCAGTCGATGCGCTTCTGCTGCACGAGCGCCCGGAACTGCCGCACGGCGCAGAGATTGGCCCGCAGGTACTGCTGGGCCAGATGGAAGCCGAAGTCATGCACCAGCCGCTCGCAGAACCGGCCGTGCTGCGCGGTGATCTTCGCCGTCGTGTGCGCGGTCACGCCCGAGGCGAGGCGGCTGCCCTCCAGCAGCACGACGCGCAGGCCCCGCGTGTGCAGGGCGTAGGCGGTCAGAATGCCGGCCATGCCGCCGCCGACCACGGCGGCGTCGGCGTGCAGATCCTCCCGCAGCGGCGGGTAGGCGGGGAGCGTATCGCGGCTGTTCCAAAGCGTTTGCATAGGCGTGCCTCCGAAGCGTTTTTGCTATTGTCTGCCGCCGTGCCGTTTCCTATTCCTGCCGGAATTGGGAAATAGTTGGACTTGCAAAAATAGTTACAAAATGTAACCATTAGGGGACAGAGGGAGCAAATCCCTCGAAAAGCACGAAAAGGAGAATGTACCATGAAAAAACTGCTTTCCCTGTCGCTGGCGCTGCTGGCAGCCGCGGCCATGACCGTCCCGACGCTTGCTGCGTCCCACACCGTGCAGCGCGGCGACACGATGTGGAAGCTCGCCGTGCAGTATCAGGTCGGCACGAGTGAGATCATCGACGCGAATCCGCAGATCGCAAATCCGAATCTCATCTACCCCGGCGACGTGCTGACCATTCCCGAGACAGATGCCTCCGTCCGCGCCTGCGAGCAGGAGGTCGTCCGCCTTGTGAACGCCGAACGCGCGAAGCACGGCCTTGCCGCGCTGACGGAGGACTGGGAGCTTTCCCGCGTGGCGCGCTACAAGTCGCAGGATATGCATGATAACCGTTACTTCGCGCACAACAGCCCGACCTACGGCACGCCCTTCCGGATGCTCCGCGCCTTCGGCCTCAGCTACCGCACGGCGGGCGAGAACATCGCCATGGGCTACGCCGCGCCCGCCGCGGTCGTCGCGGGCTGGATGAACAGCGAGGGCCACCGCGCCAACATCCTCAGCAGCGCCTACACGAAGATCGGCGTCGGCTACGTCGCCGACGGACACTACTGGACGCAGCAGTTCATCGGCTGAGACGATGAATTTCATCGGATAAAACGATGAGCTTTTTCACCGCTTGACTTTTCCGTCGACTCGTGTAAAATCACCTTGTTCAGACGATGTGAAATTGCCGTAAAGAAATGAGACGGAAAGGGAAATGGGTGATGGAGAAGCTGCAGGGGTTTACCGACCATGTGATGCTTTATGTGAAAACGCTGGTCAAATGGCTGCTGGCCGCTGCGCTCATCGGCACGGTCGGCGGCGCGGTCGGCTCGCTCTTTCACCTCGGCGTGGAGTACGCCACCGGGCTGCGGACGGAGGTCCCTGTGCTGCTTTACGCGCTGCCGCTCGCGGGCGTGCTGATCGTCGCGCTCTACCGCTTCCTGCGCACGCAGGGCGTGGGCACCAACGCGGTGCTCGACGCGGTGCATCAGGGCCGCGAGCTGCCGATCCTGCTCATTCCCGCCATCTTCCTCGCCACGCTCCTCACGCATCTGGCGGGCGGCAGCGCGGGACGTGAGGGTGCGGCGCTGCAGATCGGCGGCGACCTCGGCGAGCACTTCGGCAAGATGCTGCGCATGGACGATAAGGACTGCCGCCTGGCGACGCTGTGCGGCATGAGCGCGCTGTTCTCCGCGCTGTTCGGCACGCCGCTCGCGGCGGTGTTCTTCGCGCTCGAGGTCGTGAGCATCGGTGTGTTGTACTATTCCGGCCTCATTCCCTGCATCACCTCGTCGCTGGTAGCCTACGCCGTATCGCTGCGCTTCGGCATCGAGCCGATGCGCTTCGCCGTTGCCGCACCGGAGACCGACGCGCTCACGCTGGCGCGCGCGGCGGCGCTGGCGCTCGGCTGCGCGCTGGTGAGCATCCTCTTCTGTGAGGCGCTCCACCGCACGGAGCATCTGGCGGAGCGGCTGGTCAAAAACGATTATCTGCGCGCCTTCCTCGGCGGCTGCCTTGTGATCGCGCTGACGCTGCTCGCCGGCTGCCGCGACTACAACGGCGCGGGCGGCCATGTCATCGCCGCCGCGCTCGGCGGCACGGCGAAGCCGGAGGCGTTCCTGCTCAAGATCGTCTTTACCGCCGTTACGCTCGGCTGCGGCTTCAAGGGCGGCGAGATCGTGCCCACGCTCTTTGTCGGCTCGGCCTTCGGCTGTGCGGCGGGAGCGCTGCTCGGCCTGCCCGCGGGCTTTGCCGCGGCGCTCGGCATCACGGGCCTTTTCTGCGGCATGACGAACTGCCCCCTCACCTCGCTGCTCATCAGCGTTGAGCTGTTCGGCGCGGACGGACTGCTGTGCTACGCGGTCGTGTGTGCGGTGAGCTATGTCTGCTCGGGCTACCGGGGACTGTACTCCAGCCAGACCATCCTCTACTCCAAGCTGCGCGCGGAATTCATCAACGTCCACACGAAGTGAATAAAACGACACCTCCCGCGGCAAACTGCAAAAAATGCCGCGGGAGGATTTTTATGGATAATGTTCAGCCGACGGACGGGCATGATTTTCTGAGTCTCGCCGTCACAGCGGTCGTTTCGTATCTGGTTCTGTTTTTGCTCACGAAGCTGGTGGGCAACAAGCAGATCTCGCAGATGACAATGTTCGACTACATCTCCGGCATCTCGGTCGGCTCCATTGCCGCCGAGATGGCGACCGAGCCGGAGTCGCCGCTGCGCCCGCTCACCGGCATGGTGGTCTACGGGCTTCTGGCCTGGGGCGTCACGCTGTGGACGAACAAGTCTCTCGCCGCGCGGCGGGCCTTTACGGGCAAGCCGCTCATCCTCTACGACGGAGGAACGCTCTACCGCGAGCACCTCAAGCGCGCGAAGCTCGACCTGAGTGAGTTCCTTACGCTCTGCCGCGCGGGCGGCTGGTTTGACCTCTCCCAGCTCGAGACGGTCGTCTTTGAGCACAACGGCAACCTGAGCTTTCTGCCCAGGGAGGCCTACCGCGCCGCGCAGCCGACCGATCTTTCGCTCTCGCCGAAGCAGAGCGTGCTCATGACGCCGGTCATTATGGACGGCGAGGTGCTGCCGGAGAATCTGCGGTCCGTCGGCAAGGACGAGGTCTGGCTCACGCGGAAGCTGCGCGAGCAGGGCTATTCTGCCTTCGGGGAGGTCTTCCTTGCCCTCTGCGACGGAAGCGGCGAGGCCCCGCAGCTTTATCCGATCGAGACGAAAAAAACGCCGAGGGAAGACGGCAAATAACGAACAGGCGGCGCTCCCGGGAGGAGCGCCGTCTGGCTTAGTGCTGGTATTCAAATTCGAGGTTGTAGAGGCTGACGATGTCGCCGTCCTGAATGCCCATCTCCTCAAGGCGGGCAAAGAGGCCGCTCTCGCGCAGCATCTTGTCGAAATACATCCGGCTCTCGTAGTCGGAGAAGTTGACGTTCGCCATGAGCCGCTCGAGCCACGGGCCTTCGACGATGTAGGTGTTGTCGTCCACCGTGATGTTGAGCGGGGCGGAGGTGTCGAGCTTCGGCGGGCGCGGGACGTACTCCGGCTCGTAGACCGTGACCGGCGGGAGCGTGGAGAGCTTTTCGGCGATCTTCAGCACCAGCTCGCGCGTGCCGGTGTGGGATGCGGCGGAAAGGGCGAAGAGGGGATAGCCCGCCTCCTCGACGTGCGCGCGCAGCTTTTCGAGCAGCGCTTCGTCCTCCATAATGTCGGTCTTGTTCGCGACCACGATCTGCGGGCGCGTCGCCAGCTCGGGGGAATACTGCGCCAGCTCGGCGTTGATGGCGTCGAAGTCCGCGACCGGGTCGCGCCCCTCGCTGCCCGAGACATCGACCACATGAACGAGCAGGCGGCAGCGGTCGATGTGGCGCAGGAAGTCGTGGCCGAGGCCCGCACCGTCCGCCGCGCCCTCGATGATGCCGGGAATGTCCGCCATGACGAAGCTCACGCCCTCGTCGAACTTGATACCCAGCCAAGTCAAGGCCTCGATGATATAGTCTTCCGCCCCGGGAACGAAGCGTTGGGAATCCGTATCCTCGATACGGAGAATCATATCACCGCCATTCTGTTTAGCGAATAAATAGTTGTATAAAGCCGTGCGGACACCTCCGATATGCAGCGCCCCCGTAGGACTAGGTGCGAAGCGTACTCTTACTTTTCTTTGAGTCATAATACTTACATTCTATAATAATGCGGCAAAAGTACGCCTTTTTTTCCGCTTAGTGAAGTTTTTTACGTATATTTCGGACGCAAAAAGGAATCTATATGAAACAGAAGAATTACAATATACCGACCGTGGTCTACTTCGTGGTGACCGCGTTACTTATCGCCTACTTCTTCCCTCGGGAGGGAAAATTCCGTTATCAGTTCTATGAGGGCAAGCCTTGGAGATATGGATTACTCACCGCCCCGAGCGATTTCCCGATCTACAAGACCGACGACGAGGTAAAAGCGGAGAAAGACAGCGTACTCCGTAAGTTCGAGCCTTATTACCGCATGAACCCCGACATCCAGAAGCAAGAGGTCGAGAAACTGCGTGCCAACTACAATAACGGCAATAACTTGCGAAGCAAAGTATCCCCCGCTTACATGCAGTATATAGAGAGCAGCCTGATCAACTTATACAAGAACGGTATCATCTCGTCGCAGGATCTGGACGAGCTACGGAAAGAGGAATACTCCCGTGTCAACCTCTTGGAGAACGCCGTCGCGCAGCCTCGCTACGTGAGCGACTTCTTCACCGTGCGCACCGCCTACGAGTTCATTATCAACAACTGCCCGCCGCGGCTGGACAAATCGATCCTGCAATCGTGTGACATCAATAACTACCTCACCGAGAACATATCCTATGCCGCCGACATGTCCGACAAGATCAAGGAGGATATGCTACAGAGCGTATCTATCGCTAACGGTATGGTACAAGCCGGAGAGCGTATCGTAGACCGGGGCGAGATCATCGACAACCATACCTACAACGTGCTCCGTTCCCTAAAGGCCATACACGAGGCCAAGACGGGGGGCACGCAGACACAAGGCATCATACTGGCCGGGCAATTCGTGCTCGTCTTCGGACTGATGTTCTGTTTCTGGCTCTACCTATGGTCTTTCCGCTTGAAGATATTCCATAACCGGAAGAACGTACTATTCTTGATCCTCTGCATATTCGTGAGCTGCATCCTTACGGAACTATGTGCTACCTACGCGTTATTCAACGTATATATATTGCCGTTCGCCATCGTACCGATCGTGGTACGTACCTTCTTCGACTCCCGGACGGCGCTTTTCACGCACCTTATCATCGTGCTGATCTGCTCGTTGATGGTACCTTTCCCGCATGAGTTCCTGTTGTTGCAAATCGTGGCGGGTATGGTAGTGACGTTCAGCTTGAAGGAGTTGAGCGAACGTTCGCAACTGATCCGTTGCGCCGTCTTCATCTTCATCTCCTACGCCGCCTGCTACCTCAGTCTCACGTTGTATCAAGAGGCGAACTTAAACAAGATCAACTGGATGATGATGCTTTATTTCGGTATCAACTTCATCCTGCTGATGTTCACCTACGTATTGGTATATATGCTGGAGAAGACGTTCGGCTACGTATCGGACATCACCTTGGTGGAACTGTCCAACATCAACAACCCGATCTTGAAGAAGCTTAGCGAGACTTGCCCGGGCACGTTCCAGCACTCCTTGCAGGTATCCATCCTCGCTTCCGAGGCGGCCGCCAAGATCGGCGCCAACGCCCAACTGGTACGTACCGGCGCCCTTTATCACGACATCGGGAAGATGAGCAACCCCGTCTTCTTCACCGAGAACCAATCGAGCGTGAACCCGCATAACCAGTTATCGTTCGACCAAAGCGCGCAGATCATCATCAGCCACGTCACCGAGGGCGTGAAGATCGCCGAGAAGGCCCTGTTACCCAAGGCGGTTATCAGCTTCATCCGTACGCACCACGGGCGTGGCAAGGCGAAGTATTTTTACAACTCTTTCAAGAACCAATACCCGGACAAGCCGATTAATGACGAGCTATTCACCTACCCCGGCCCGAATCCCTTCTCGAAGGAGACCGCCGTACTGATGATGGCCGATTCCGTGGAAGCCGCCTCCCGCAGCTTGAAGGAACATACCGAAGAGAGTATCAGCGCCTTGGTGAACAAGATCATCGACGGGCAGATCGCCGACGGCTTGCTAAAGAGCGCTCCGCTGACCTTCAAGGACGTGGAGACCATAAAGAGCGTATTCGTAGACAAACTGAAAACCATGTTCCATACCCGAATCAGCTATCCGGACTTGAAAAAACAATAGCGAACCAGCATGAACGACCACCTACTCTACTTAGCCTCGACAGGGATCGTAGCCTTTACCTGCCTTCTGGTCAGCGGACTGCTGTTGTCGCTGAAGACCTTGCGGGAAAGCACGATCCCCAAGTACCGGACGGCCTGCAAGTATCTCGCCTTGGCCTCGGCATTGGTAGGCATAGGGCATATCTTCATCTTGTCCTCCGGCACGGACGAGCGAACCATCATGGAGTTGTTCTACTTCCCCATCCTGCTGATCAGTGCCTCGCAAGCATTGCTGTTCACGTTCCTGCTCACCCTCTTATTCAGGGGAAAGAACGTGACCCGGAGGAATATCCTCCTCCACGCCATGCCTACGATCGCGCTTACCGTAGCCTACACGATCGCTTGTCTCTTCCGGGAGGATGTCCATACGTATCGTTTCGACGTATGGTGGGATAATCTTGGCAACCCGCCCCTGCTGATACGTACGCTCACGTGCCTCGTATACCTTGTCCAGCTAGGGGGCTATACGCATTTTTTCTTCCGGGAGCGGGCGATCTATCTAGGTAACCTGAAACAGATACCCCAATCACCCGAGCGACTGGAATTGCGCTGGGTAACCCGTGCCTTCCTATGGGCGCTGGGTATCGGCATCGCCGCCGTGAGCCTCTGTTTCTTCCCGAATAATTACTATAACACGGCGGTCAACTTCGTGTTCGCCCTCTTCTACGCCTCGGTATCGATCCACTACGCCAACTACCATTACACGTACGACCAACTATACCTACGGCTCAACCTCGCCCCGCAAGCCGACGCCGATACCGATCCCAACCGGATGGACCTAGAGGATCTTATCGGCGGGTTGCTGGAAATCGAGGAGGACGAGTTGTTCCAGCAAGCGCAAAACTATATGGCCAGCTCCTCACCCTTCCTCAACCCGAATTTCAGCCGGCAAGACCTGGTACGTGCCCTCGGTACCAACGAGAAGTATCTCTCCACCTCCATCAAGGACAAGCTGAACATCACGCTCAAGGAATACATCGACCGCTACCGGGTGAACCACGCCCGTACCGAGCTGTTGATGCCGGGCGACAGCCGGAGCATGGAAGAGATCGCTGTCGGCGCGGGCTTCACCAGCTCCCGCACCTTCTCGCGTATCTTCCAGAAAATACTGGGAGTCACCCCCGCCCAATACCGGCGGCAGGCGCAATAATGAGCATTTTTCCGAGATCTGTCCTCTTTTTTCCCGGATTTGTCCTCTCATTCTTACCCCGAACCCCGTTCTTTGCTGGCAGTAATCACTTAATAAAGGAATACCATGGCAGAACAAATCATTCTCAACACAGACTTGTACGATAACCTGCTCACCGAGCGCAAGGGCGACTACACCGCCAAGCCGCGCATCACCGGGACATTGTATAACACGGACATCGCCGCCCGCATCGTGGCCGCGCGTACCGAGTACCAACACGGCACGATCCTCAACATCCTCGACATGGCCGACAGCCATAAGGTGCAGGCCATCGCCGAGGGCAAGAGCGTGGTGGACGGCGTGGGCCAATACCTCGTCAACGTGCAGGGGGCCTTCGAGGGCGAGAAGGCGCAGTTCGAACCCGGGAAGCACGCCCTCGGCATCACCTACACCATGGGCAAGCTCTTGCGCGAGACCCTCAAGCTGGTGAAGGTGGTGGTGAACGGCGTGGCGGCCGTAGGTCCGGTGATCAATACCGTGACCGACTCCACCTCCAAGGCCATCAACGGGCAGCTCAGCTCCGGCGGAGCCCTCGTGCTGGGTGGCGTGAACCTGAAGATACAGGGTGATGATCCCTCCATCGGTGTCTACCTCACCCCCACCACCGAAGGGGCCGCGCCGATGAAGGCACCCGTGGTGATCGCCAACTCGCCCTCGCAGGTGATCGTGCAGATGCCGACGCTGGCCGACGGGCAGTACACCGTGAGCCTCACCACGCAATACAGCGGAAGCCGTAACGTAAAAGAGCCCCGCACCTACACCTTCCCCATCATCCTTATCGTAGGAGAAGGCGGTGGGGGCGACAGCGAGAGTCCGGACGAGATCTGAGGACAACGTTGTCCGGCATGTCCGGACAACGGCTGCCAAGCATCGAGGACAACGGCTGCCAAGCCTGCCGGACAGGGGCTACCGGACCTGCCGGAAAAAACAACCGATTTATAAACCCTATTATACACATAGAACATGAGAACATCATTACATGACATCCACCTACCGGCAAGGCGAATATTCGCCTTGCTGATCAGTGTCGCGACACTGATCGCCACCCTCCCGACAGCGGCCCGCGCGCAAGCGGAACCTCCCGGGGCACTCGACCTTGCCACCCTGCCGGGCACCCTGAACAATAACTGGTACATCAACCTCGCGTACCTAAACGGCACGTGGGTGTACAAAGTAGGGGCATCCGACACGCAGGCCCCGACCACCGGCACCCCCTTCAACGGTACCATCACCGGCACGATGCCCGAGGTAGGCCGGCAGTTCGTCATACACCCCTCCACCGATTCCGACAGCGTACTCACCTCCGCCGATCCCGACAGCGGCAACCCACCGGCGCTGACGCTGAAAGACGCCGTCATAACCTCAAGTTTCAACCAGCTCTTCTATATCAAGGCCGGCGCGGAACCGACCCTCCGGATCGAGGGGGAGAACCGGATCGAGATCATGAGCGACCTCATCTATAACTTAGGCACGCTCACCCTGACCGTAGCCGATGCGCAGGAGATAAGCCAAGGTATCCTAAACGGATCTCCCGCGGGCACGGGTACGCTCACGGTCTATGCCCAAGCGCCGCTCAGCATCGGCGCCATCTCCAACTTCCAGAATGCCCGGATGCATCTGGACGGAGAGATACATGTCATCAGTAAAACAGGTGGCTCAGCCTTTAAAAACGACAATACCTCGCCGGACGCGATCACGTTCGGGGATAACGCACGGATCCACCTGCAAGCGAACGCGCTCTGCACCTATGTAAGCGGCTTTATCGAACTGGATTTCGATACCGCCCCGACCGATGGCCGGACGCTGTCCGTCACCCCGGCAGGCGACGACGAGCCGGCGGCCACCTTCGCGACCGACGGGACCTGCTGGGGTTACGCCTTCCTCGCCGCGGCCGATACGCGGTATACCGCCTCCCTCGACGGCGAGCGGCTATATGCCGGCAGGCGTTACAGCGGGTCTTCCTATAAAGACGGAGACTACCCCTTCTTCCGGACAGACGGGGCATACTGCCGATACTCCGGCGCCACCGCCACCTGCCCCACCCCGCGGCCGCTCGACCTTTCCAAGGACTACGGCTACGGCAGCACCCGCACCGGCATCGACCTCTTCTTCGCCCCCGCGGACGGATGGTACTGCGACGAGAAGATGTTCGACGGGACGGTGACGACAAGCAACAGCTCATTCTACGGCATCACCATCCCCGCCACCATCCATGCCGAGGGCGAGGCTACGCTTACGCTGGACAAGGTAGATTTCCAGCCCCCGACGGGCACGGCCCTCACGGTAGCGAGCGGGACGGTGAGGCTCCAAAACAACACCCACAGCCCCCGCCTGTCCGGAACCCACGCGCTCCGGGTAGAGACGGGAGCCACCTGCCTCATCTCGCCGCCCGCCGACCCAGATAACACCTTGGCGCTGACAGCCGCCGAGCAGGCCATCCACCCCGAAGGCGGCGGCACCGTGAAGGGCCTTGTCCAACTCACATGGCCGGAATCTCCGTCTGGCTACATCTACCTCAAACCGGCGGAACCGGCGGAGAATCCGAATGGTCTGACCTTCAATATTACAGGCATGAAGAGCATAGCCACGAACTACCCGCTCTCCTTCTACCTAGAGAATCAGTCGACGGGCTTGAAACAGGAAGGCTACCGCTCCGACGACCCGGAGCAAACCTACCTCAGCACCTTCCCCGCCGCCCATCCCGACGGGCTGACAAGCTACACGGGATTGCGCGAAATCACGCCCGCATGGATCGTGATCGACAAGGAGACGGCCTTCGACGCGAGCATGCCGGGCCAATGGCTGCGCGTCACCGAGAAGGGTGTCCTTACGGTAGGGAAGATAGGAGAAAATGGAGTATTTCCACTGGTGAATGATCTCGAGCTGCAGGACGGCGGGCAGATCCGGTTCGCCGATGACGGCGTGCTAGGACTCGTAGCGGCCCGCTTCACCCACCTCTTCCCCAACCGCAACCAATGGCGGGCTACCACGCTAGCGGCCGATAATGCCGACAAATTAGCCGGCGATGCGGGAACCCCTTGCTACGTACGTACCGGATATCCCGACGCCACAGACCAGACTTGGCAGTCGGTGGATCCCGACAACCTGTCTATGCAGCTCGCCGCGGGTGACCCCGTGCTGATCGCCGGCGAAGGCCCGGAGACAGACACGCTGCGCCTCAATTACGGCAATACCTACCTCTTCAAGGACAGCCCCGACTCCCCCGTCGAGCCCACCAGCCCCGCCGAGCCGCTCAACACGGGCGTGTTCCTCTTCAAGGGCAATCGGGCCTCGTACAATGTGGAGATGCGAAACATATACGTCCTCAGCGACGACGGCAGCCGCTTCGAGCTGAAGGACCGGGTTACCCTGCGACCCTTTGAGAGCTATGTCGTGGCCAATGCCGCCACCCAAGCCCTGCTGAAGAGCCTCCGCTTGGACGGTATCGTCACGGGTACGGAGCTGGCCGAGATCCCGGCGGACAACAGCTTCTGCGCATGGGCCGCCGACGGACGTTTGCACCTTAGCGCCGACCATGCCGAGAAGGTGGCCGTATACCACGTCAGCGGGACCTTGAAGTGCTATCTGCCGCTCTTGCGCGGCGAGACGACGATCGCCCTTCCTTCCGGCATCTATCTCGTCCGCCAAGGCGGTACCGCAATCAAGGTCGTCCTGTAGAGCATACATTATATTATATACACTAAAACAGATACAAATATGAGAACATTCAGATATATCCTATCCTTGCTAGCCGCTACGCTCGTCCTGCTGGCGCAGCCGGCGATGGCGCAAGCCCCGGAGACGAGCACGAAGGCGCAACCTTCCGACCCAGTCTTCCCATACCTCCTCACCATCCAGCAACCCGCCGAGGGAGCGACGCTGGACGTAATGATCATGAACGCTGCCGGCACGTACACCGTCGTATCCTCCGGCCAGACCGTCTACAACGGGACCAAGGTAGACCTCTTCTTCGCCCCGCAGGAAGGCTACCGGCTGACGGAAGGCTCCATCACCTACAACGGCAACGCTACGACCGCGGAGACCCTAGCACCGAACGACAAGGGCTACACCGCACAGCGCAGCTTCACGATGCCCGCCCAGCCGACGACGGTTACCGCCGAGGCCGAGCTTATCCGCTACACGATCACCTACGATCCGGCCGGCGGCACCCTCCCGCAGGGCAGCCCCACCCAATATACCATAGTATCGGACGATCTCACCCTCCCTACGCCGACGCACGCCAATACCTACCTCTCCTTCGAGGGCTGGAAAGACGCCGACGGGAATACGGTAGCGACCGTGGCGAAAGGCTCCACCGGCGATCTCTCCCTCACCGCCCAATGGAAAGAGAGCGAGCTGGCAGAAGCGGTAGGACAGCCGACCGAGACCCGGATCATCACCACCACCATGACCGCCGATGAGATACTGGCCGATCTTGCCGCCACATGGCCCAAGCTCACCTTCACCACCGACAGAGGCGACGTGATAGAGAGCCCGATCTCGTGGAAACTGAAAGACGGCGCTACCCTCGACCTCACGCCCGGCAAGAAGAACCCCTTCGAATGGACAGCCACACCGCTGCCTGATGGCGTGAAAGGCAATGGGTACGTGATGAACGGCACCACGCAGGTCTACCTCGAAGCCTCCCCTATCATACCGGAAGACAACGGCGAGATCACGATAACGGACGAGAACAAGTTCCAACAAGATGATGGTACCGACAACTACTTCAACGGAGAGATCAACGGAGAGGAGGGCAAGATCATAAACAAACTCACCCTCACCCCTCCCGCCGATACCGATATGACAATAAAGCTCAACGAGGTAACCTCCGCGACCACCCTCATCAACGGGACCGGGAAGACCAACCTCACCTTGAGCGGCACGAACAGCTTGGGCGCAGTCACGATCGAGTCCGGCAACGAATTGACGCTCACCCCCGGCGAGAATGTCGGCGACCTTGTCAACACCGCGGTCACCAACAAGGGCCATTTCACGGATCTTACCGCACGAGTGCCCACCGTGACACTCCCCGGCAACATCACCCTCGAACGGATAGACCCGGCGGCAAGTACCCCGATACCATCCACTGACAGCTACGCGGAGCTTAAGGCCGGCATAACCGCCCCCGAAGGCACCGCCATGGATTTGACGTATCTATGGCAGATTTTCAACGCACAGGCCGGCACATGGTCTACCGCCCCGGATGACTCGCAGCTGCGCAACGCCTCGAATACCTACAGGACGAGAACCGTAGGCCAGTATCGTTGCCTAGTTACCGCAGAGGTAACCGTAAACGTAAACGGCACGCCCACGACCACGACGCTCGCCACGCCCCCGGCTGCCGTAACTCCCGTAACTCCCATAACGCCTCCTACGCCACAGCCCGCTACCTATACCGTAACCCTCCCTGCCTTGGTAGGAGCCTCCACCACCCCTGCAGCCGGAGCGCATATGGTAACCGAAGGCGACGGCTTCTCCTTCACCCTCACCTTGGACGCAGACTATGACCAGTCCGTCCCCGTAGTGACCGTGAACGGAAACGCCCTCACCCCCGATGCAAGCGGCAAGTACACGATCGTCGATATTTCCGCCAACCTGACCGTGGCGATCACCGGTATCGTGAGAAATACCACGACCGGTATCGAGCAAGTGGAAAACGCTACCTTGATCCGTGCCGAGAGCGGAGCCTTGCTGATCCGTACGCCAGTCTCCGTGACAGCGCAGGTGATCGCCCTCACCGGAAACGTAGTCCGCACGGTACGGCTTCCCGCCGGAGACAGTCGTGTAGATGGCTTGGCTAGCGATATCTATATCGTCCGCCTATCCAATGAGATAACGAAGAAAGTGATAATCCGATAGGCAAGGTTTCACGAGTGAGAGCGGCTGTCATCGCCGCTCTCACAAAAAGAGGTTGTTAGAATGCCCATTGTTAGGTTCTTATAGTCGCAGTTATAAGCATCTTACAATGGGCATTCTAGTAACCTTACGATAGGCATCGTAATCAGGATAGGATAAAAGAGGTCGTTTTTAGCGTTCCAATAAGTCCAAGACCAGCCCGAAGCCTTCGGCGCCGCTATAATAAGGATCCGGGACGGGAATAGAATAAAGACAGTCACAAGAATAAACTACCGAAGCATTGTCTAACTGATTCTATTTCGTATATTTGCCATTGAAAACCAGAGACAAAAGAAGGATAAAGATATGACAGCATTAGAACTCAACGCAGAATTATTCCGCCAACTCAGTATCATCGCCGAAGATGAGACCTTGATGCGTAAAGCCGTAGAAGCCATCCGCCGTCTTGCGCAGCAAAAGGAAGCACAGACTGAAGAGACTGAATATATTAGTAAGGAAGAGGTACTTGCCGGAATCCGGCAAGGCTTAATCGACGTAAAAGAGTCTCGTAAAAACGGCACATATCAAAAAACATTGCAGGAGGTCATAGATGAATTATAGAATCATACCGCAAAAGCACTTTCTGAAAGAGCTGAAGCGATTGGCAAAGAAATATCATTCGCTAAAACAAGACCTTCAAGCGTTACAAAATGAGCTAAGCAGCAACCCTTCCGCAGGAATTGATTTAGGCTGTGGCATCCGTAAGATCCGTATGGCTATAGGCAGTAAAAACAAAGGAAAAAGTCATGGCGCACGAGTCATCACCTATACCTATACCGTTAATGATACCGAAGGGATTATCAACCTCATTTATATTTATGATAAGGAAGAGCGTGAAAGTATTACCGATAACGAAATCAAATGGTTAGTAAAAGAAGTTGAACGATAGCCGTAACAACCTCTTTACTGATCCGGCTTCGCCCCGAACTTAAGACAAATGGTCTTTACAATATTCCAACAACCCGGCGCAAGCATCTTCCAATAGATCCAAGACCAACTCGAAACCTTCGGCACCGCTATAATAAGGATCCGGGACGTGATCGTACAACTTATTCCGGGAGAACTCAGTCATCTGATGGATCTTAGCGACGGATTCCAGATCGGGAGCCATCCGTTTCAAGTCCGTTATATTTTGGTCGTCCATGCCGATAATCAAATCGAAGTCATGAAAGTCCCACTGACGTACCGGACGGGAGATCGAATCCAACGAATATCCCCTACGGGCCGCATGCGCCCGCATCCGTGAATCCGCCCGGTCTCCCTCATGATACCCGGTGATCCCGGCGGAATCGATCTCGATCCGATCTCCCAATCCCGCATCCTTCACCAACTTCTTCATTACCGCCTCCGCTGACGGAGAGCGACATATATTCCCCAAGCACACAAACAACAACCGTACCTTCTCCTCCTTCATCACTAAGCTCCTTTCCATCAATTTTCAATTCTCAATTCTCCATTTTCAATTCTCAAGCCGGGTCTACATCATAATGAACCAGCAACTGCTTAAACGGCACATATCCCTGCATCTCCGTATGAATCCCCTCCAATATCTCACGAAGCGGAGCGATCCCGGCGGATATCTCGATCTTCAAGACGATCTTCTTGATATGAAGCGTCTGTACCCGGGTGATAGGCGGCGTAACCGGCCCCAACACCCGCTCACCCAAACGAGCACGAAGTTTCTCGGCGTATAAAGCAGACATTTCCTGCAAAGCCTCCTCATTCCGACTCCGAAGGATCAAGACGATCAAACGGTAGTAAGGCGGGTAACGGAACATACTACGCTCGCTCAATTGCAAGCTCACCATTTCCTTATAAGCAAAATGCTGCACCATACGGATCAAAGGATGCTCCGGCTGAGTAGTCTGCAAGATCACCGTACCCCGCTTATCCCGTCGTCCGGCACGTCCGCTAACCTGTACCATCAATTGATAAGCCCGCTCGTGCGCCCGGAAGTCTGGGAAATTCATCAGGCTATCGGCGCTCAAGATTCCGACCACGCTGACATTCCCGAAATCCAATCCCTTCGACAACATCTGGGTACCAATCAAGATTTGTGTCTTCCCCTTCTCGAAATCCGAGATGATCCGCTCGTAAGCCGTGCGGGTACGGGCCGTATCGAAATCCAGCCGCTCCACCTTCGCCGCTGGGAATTGCCCAGCGATCTCCTCCTCTACCTTCTCCGTACCGAAGCCTTGCATCTTGAACTCCGTCCCCTTACACTCTGGACATACCTGCGGCAAGCGGTAGGTATAACCGCAATAATGGCAAACCAGCTGATTATGCGCCTTGTGGTAGGTAAGGCTAACGTCGCAATTCACGCAACGAGGCACCCACCCGCACCCTCGGAACTCGATCATCGGGGCGAATCCCCGGCGGTTTTGGAATAGGATCGCCTGCTCGCCCCGGGATAGGGCCTCCCGCACCTTCTCCACCAACAGAGGGGAGAAAAGGGTATCTTTCATGATCTTCTTGCGCTTTAGCTCCTTCACGTCCACCGTAATAATCTCCGGCATCAAGCAATTACCGTAGCGGGTGGATAGCTCGACCAGACCGTATTTCCCCGCCGTAGCGTTGAAATAAGAGTCGATGGAAGGGGTGGCGGAACCCAATAAGGTCTTACCGCCGTGCATACCCGCCAAGACGATGGCAGCGTTACGGGCATGGTAACGGGGTGCCGGGTCTTGCTGCTTATACGTATTCTCATGCTCCTCGTCCACGATAATCAAGCCCAAGTCCTTAAACGGAAGGAAGAGGGAAGAACGGACCCCCAATACCAGCATAGGCTCGTCGCTATGCAGCAGCTTGTTCCAGACCTCCACCCGCTCGTTGTCCGAGAACTTAGAGTGGTAGACCAATAGCTTATCCCCGAATAATTTCGCCAGCCGTTCCGTGATCTGGGTCGTGATAGCGATCTCCGGCAACATATATAAAACCTGCCGCCCCAGCCGCAAGACCTCATGGATCAAACGGACGTATATCTCGGTCTTACCACTGGAAGTCACGCCATGAAGCAAGCAAACCTCCTTCGTCTTGAAAGCCTCATGGATCTCTCCGTAGGCTTTCTCTTGCGCCGGACTGAGCGGATTCGGCTCTTGCAAGCGGCAGACGGATACTTGCAAACGACCCACCTCTTTCTCGTAACTCTCCAAGATACCCCGTTTCAGCAGACCCTCCAATACCGCAGAGGTATAACCACTGCGTTCCAATAGCTCTTTCTTGGAAAGCTCCTTCGATAAAGCGGGATTCAAGGTATGGCTTAAATCCAAGAAGCTGACCAACAGAAGCTCTTGCTTCTTCGCCCTTTTCAATTCTTCGAACACCGCCTGCAATTTCGTCTCATCCCAGTAAGCTTCGGCCAAACGGATAAACGCCTGTGTCTTGGGAACGAATCCTCGCTTTAGCTCCTCGCTCACCTCGACCGCCCCTTTCACCATCAAGGAAGAGACGATCGGGACAACATTTCGGAGACCGGTCTTCTTCTCCAACTCCGAGATCGTCAATTTCAAAACCCCGCTAAAGGCATCCAGTACCGCTTGCTCGTTCGGGCGCAAGGGGGCGGTAGCCTCGAAATCCTCATTATAAGTAACCGCCGTCTCGCTTTCCAACTTTAAGCCGGAAGGCAAGGCCGCCTTATACACGTCGCCCAGCTTACATATATAATAAGAAGATATCCATTTCCAGAAACGGAGTTGCGGACGGCGGAGCACCGGAGTGGCATCCAGCAAAGCGTAGATCTCCTTCGTCTCAAAATCGGATACCGGTTCCCGGTCGTGTACCTCCATGACGATGGCCGTATAATATCGTTTCTTCCCGAAATGCACGATCACCCGGCAACCGGGAGTCACGGCTCTTTCCAGATCTTCGGGTATCCGATAGGTATAGCTATTCTCCAAAGGAAGGGGAAGTATGACGTCCGCATATTTCATTCAAACAGGTGTTTCATTACGAGCCCAAAAATAACAAAAAAGGCCGGACTTCTAAAGCCCAGCCTCTCTCATTTTATTTTCACCTATTTAGAACAAGATCGCTGCCGTGATAGACCATCCACGATTCTTTCCGGCACCGTCGGAGAGGTTCACCTTCTCAATGCTATAGTTATCAGTCAGTCCCAGACCATAATTGAAACCCACCTGCAAGTGGCTGATCAACTCCACGCCGGCACCGAAGTTAAGGCCTGCGCTGAAATTCTTCGCCTTCACCTGATCCGCTACGGAACCCGGGATATCCCAAAATTTATCACCGCCTACACGGAAACCGATATACGGACCGGCTGCCAGATACGCTTTGACGATCGGTAAGCCGAATTTCCATTTCAAGTTGACCGGAACATCGATATAATCCGTCTTCATCGAAGTCTTAACCCCGCCAACCGAAGTCGTCTCCAAACCTTTTTGCGAATACAACACGGCCGCATCGATCCCGACACCCACCAACGGCAAAGTCGTCTCGATCATCGGCCCCACTTGGAAGCCGGTTACGTTATCCGCTTTCAACACGTCCGAGTTGAAATGGACAGACGATATATTCACACCTCCCTTGATACCGAATTTAAGCTGAGCGTTCGCCGGAAGCGCCATCAACGCTAACAAGGCAACCATAAAAAATCCCACGATTTTCTTCATATTCATACTTCTTTTGTTAATTACTCGTTGCAAATAAACGCACTTTTCTAATAATAAACAAATATTCTCTATAGAGTGTTCACGGAATACCCCAGTCCTTTAAACTCAAAGAAAGCATGCATCTTACATACGGAGCTCATCCCGTCGGTCAGATTCATGCTTCTTTCCCTAATTATTATGGCAAAATAATTATCCGAAACCATGAGACGACTTGATAAGAAAACCTTGGATAAAGAATAGTAAAAACCGGATACGGTTCTTGCGTTCTCTTCCGGCCTTTCCTCGAAGCCGTCGAAAATATACACGCCTTGCAGGTCTTCTGACTTACTTCCGGTCTTAAGCGCCTTCCCATTCACTTGAATGAACAGTGGCAACAGTATTGCTCAACCCGTTTATGAAGCTTACAGCAGCGGGACTGTCCGGGATTCTCACCCGATTCCCTTTTAATCCCTATCCGGCGATTGCCGAAAGGGAACAAAGCATGTAGCAAAGATACATAAAGTTTTGATGTAGCCTAACACTTTCCACAAAAAATATCCCTATATTCCCGGTTCCTGATATAACATAAAGCCGCCCCGATAGCCGTGCGATACTCGGCATACTCCGGTATCTTGAAATGGACATCGCACATCTCCTCCAGACGGGGGAAAATATCCGGGCATTGCGGCAAGCGAGTCAGGTTACCGATCAACACGATATTCTTGATATCGCCATTTAACGAGGCGAAAACAGCTCCTTGCCCGATAGTCTGCAAGACCATATGAACGATACCGAGAGCGATATCCTCAACCTTAGCGTTCGCATCCGCTTTTCCAAAAATAGAGGCTGTCACATCTAGCGGCAGGCCGGGTAGCGGATGCGGCGTAATATCCCGGATATGCAAGTCGATATCATTCAGGGAACCATGCTCAGCCAAAGACGCTATTTGGTGAAAGTCATGCGTTTTCAATAATAGCTTAGACAAGCCGAGGATGGTTCCGCCACCGATACCCAATCCCCCGATATGCTCGACCGTGGAGCCTTGTACCTTGACAAAAGAGGTACCCGTTCCCATGCTGACCACCAACAGGCTATCCAGTCCCGTATTATACTGCGCCCCTAGCCCATTTGCGAGGAACTCATCCGTCTTCGCGGTTGGTAAGCCATATAAAGGTTGATCGATATAGGCGCTACCTACACCCGTCAAGATCACTTTCTCTATATTCGAGAGTGAGATGTTATTATCATAAATATATTTACCGAAGGCCCCGAATAAAGAGGTTACCGGATCGGTAGCTTTCACGAACATCGGGTTCTTGATCTTCTTATCCTCCACACCGACGATCTTGGTCGTGCTACCTCCCACGTCTATACCTATAACGATTCCCATGATTCTTTCCCTTTTTAATTGAATAATCGCTACAAAAGTACATAAACCCGTATACAATACTAAAAAAGGCCGGACAAAATCAATTGTCCAGCCTCTCTTTATTAAAAAACCGTAAGGTTTAAATGCTATTTATTCGCCTAACAAGATCTCTAGGATCTGGCAAGCTGCCTTCGATACGGAAGTACCCGGGCCAAAGATAGCGGCAACGCCAGCCTTATACAAGAAGTCATAGTCTTGAGCCGGGATTACACCACCAGCGATAACGATGATATCCTCACGACCTAATTTCTTCAACTCCTCGATAACCTGCGGAACCAACGTCTTATGACCAGCGGCCAAAGAAGAAACGCCCATTACGTGAACATCGTTCTCTACAGCTTGACGGGCAGCCTCGGCCGGAGTCTGGAACAACGGTCCCATATCTACGTCGAACCCACAGTCAGCATAACCGGTAGCAACAACCTTAGCGCCACGGTCATGTCCGTCCTGACCCATCTTAGCGATCATGATACGAGGCTGACGGCCCTCTTTCTTAGCGAATTGCTCGCAAAGCTCGCAAGCTTTCTGGAAGTCTGCGTCTTTCTTAGTTTCTGATGAATACACGCCTGAAATAGTTCTAATGATTGCTTTATAACGACCTACAACCACCTCGCAAGCATCGGAGATCTCTCCCAATGACGCACGCAAGCCGGCAGCCTTAACAGCCAACTCTAATAAATTGCCCTTCTTCGTCTTCACGCACTCCGTGATATCAGCCAAAGCTTTTTGAACAGCGGCTTCGTCACGGTTAGCACGCAACTCCTTCAAAGCGGCGATCTGCTCGTTACGTACGGCTGTATTATCAATCTCAAGGATATCGATCGGATCTTCCTTCGGCAAACGATATTTGTTAACACCAACGATGGTCTGAACACCTGAGTCGATACGAGCCTGTGTACGAGCGGCCGCTTCCTCAATACGCATCTTAGGAAGACCTGTCTCGATGGCTTTCGCCATACCACCCATGCTCTCGATCTCTTGGATCAACGCCCAACCTTTATGTACCAATTCATTCGTCAAAGACTCTACATAGTAAGAACCAGCCCACGGGTCGATTTCCTTACAGATCTTAGTCTCTTCCTGAATGTAAATCTGTGTATTACGAGCGATACGAGCGGAGAAATCGGTCGGCAAAGCGATCGCCTCATCCAATGCGTTCGTATGCAAAGATTGTGTATGTCCTAATGTAGCGGCCATAGCCTCGATACAAGTACGTCCTACGTTATTGAACGGATCTTGCTCGGTCAATGACCAACCGGAAGTCTGGCTATGTGTACGCAATGCCAATGATTTCGGGTTCTTAGCGCCGAAGCTCTTCACGATCTTCGCCCACAACATACGAGCCGCACGCATCTTGGCGATCTCCATGAAGTGATTTACACCGATAGCCCAGAAGAATGACAAACGGGGAGCGAACGCATCCACATCGATACCGGCGTTGATACCGGCACGAAGATATTCCATACCGTCGCACAACGTATAAGCCATCTCGATATCAGCCGTAGCACCAGCCTCCTGCATATGATAACCGGAGATAGAGATAGAGTTGAACTTCGGCATCTTCTGAGAGGTATACTCGAAGATATCAGCGATAATCTTCATGGAGAACTCAGGCGGGTAAATATAGGTATTACGTACCATGAACTCTTTCAATATATCGTTCTGGATCGTACCGGCCATTTCCTCCAACTTAGCACCTTGCTCCAAACCTGCGTTGATATAGAATGCCAATACCGGAAGCACACCACCATTCATGGTCATGGAAACAGACATCTTGTTCAAAGGAATACCATCGAACAACACTTTCATGTTCTCCAAGGAACAGATAGATACACCCGCTTTACCTACATCACCAACCACACGTTCGTTGTCGGCATCGTAACCACGGTGAGTCGGAAGGTCGAACGCAACGGACAAACCTTTCTGACCGGAAGCCAAGTTACGGCGATAGAAAGCGTTAGACTCCTCAGCGGTAGAGAAACCCGCGTACTGACGGATTGTCCAAGGACGCATAGCGTACATACCGCTGTACGGGCCACGTAGATAAGGAGGCAGACCGGAAGCATAGTTCAAGTGCTCCATACCCTCCAAGTCTTCTTTTGTATATACAGGTTTCACCTCGATATGCTCGGGTGTTTTCCAATTGGGCTCGATACCATTGGCTTTTGCCCATTCGGCAGCGTTTGTAGCTGCGAATCCGGCATTCTTTATATCTATGTTTTTAAAATTTGGTCTCATAATTGTTTATACTTAAGCGATTCCTAATTTAGCGTTGAATGCTTTCAATGTCTCAAGCACATTGCTCTTTACATTTACGAACTGGTCGATACCTTGAGCCTTCAAGTCGTCCGCGCAAGCAGGAGCTCCGGCTACAACGAATTCGGCACGTCCGGCCAAAGCCTTGTAAGCAGCAGGAGCGAATTCAGCATACTCGTCATCACTAGAGCAAAGAACCACTATCTCAGCACCCGCCTTGACTGCAGCCTCAACACCAGCCTCAACCGTATCGAAGCCTAAGTTATCAATTATCTTATATCCGGCACAAGCGAAGAAGTTAGCGGAGAACTGTGAACGAGCCAAACGCA
>ERZ827156.1043-NODE-1043-length-35449-cov-6.884218_pt1 | contig 35449 bp, 30 predicted proteins | sample MGYA00519919_ERZ827156 | MGnify/ENA primary metagenome ERZ827156 (study PRJEB31778, sample SAMEA3449269) | human gut metagenome | biome: human gut; feature: human-associated habitat; material: faeces | place: United Kingdom | collected 2010/2012 ...
CTACACTATTTTTTATATCTGCTATAATTTCTTTTGATTTTGTAAATGGATTATCTGATAAAACTCCCATTGTAACTCTGCCTATTAAATTAATAACAGCAACTTTTTTTCCATTTTTCTTACATTCTAATATTCTATATCCTTTTCCAGGATTATTTTTAGAATAGTTTGCAGGTCTTACAATTCTTTCATCTTCTATAAAATTAAATATATCTTTTTTGGCCCATGTATGATTTCCCATTGTTACTACATCTACACCTAATGCTAGTATTTCTCTGTATTGTTTTTCTAATAGCCCCATACCATCAGCTGCATTTTCTCCATTAACTATAACGAAATCTATTTCATTCTCTTTTACTATTCTTGGTAGTTCCTCTTTTAATTTTTGTAATCCACATTTTCCAACAATATCTCCTATTGTCAAGACTTTCATTATACTCACTTTCCTTTCTTCTACTAATATATTGTGTAAACATTTGTATAAAAATTTTCAAATCAATCCAAAGTGATCTTCAGGCCCTTGGCCAGCCGCTCCCGCTCTGCCTGACTCAGCCGCAGATACACCGGCTGCAGCTCCTGCGCTGAGCACGTCAGCCCTTGTGCCACAAGGACTTCCGCCGCCAGCGCCACCCCCGCGGCACTCTGGTACCGGTGCCCCGGCGAGGCCAGACGGCACGCGATCCCCGCGTTTTGCAGATGGTCGTACAAAAGCGACGCTCCGTCGCCAATTATTAGTATATTTTCTTGATAATTCGATTCCTTCAGCTCCTGCGCCACCTGCTCCACGGATACGGCGCGATCCTCGCAAAGCCTTGTGATACCGCCGTTTTCCGCCCGGAACACGGCGTTGTACACCTGCTGCCGCCGGGCGTCCATGGCCCCCACGATGAGGCCGTCAAAATCCGCCGCGCCGTAGGCCATGGCCGCCAGCGTCGAGACGCCGCAGCACGGCACCTCCTTCGCCCATGCCAGCCCCTTGGCCGCCGCCACGCCGATGCGTATGCCGGTAAAGCTTCCGGGCCCTTGTGCCACAGCGATTACGCCGATCTCGTCCAGTGTCAGGCCGGCGCTTTTCAGCATCCCGTCCAGCAGCGGCATCAGCGTCACGCTGTGGGTCATGCCGCGGTTCTGATACGCCTGCGCCAGCAGCACGCCGCCCTCCGTCACGGCCACGGACACGCTCTTGGCGGAAGTCTCCAAAGCCAGTATTTTCAACGTGTCTCGCCTCCTGTGATGGTGATGACGCGGTCATTTTCGCCGCCGTTTCCCCGGGAAATATCCACCAGGATGGTGTCCTCCGGCAGGGCGTCGTCTACCCGCTCGGACCACTCCACGGCGCACACGCCGCCCCGGCCGAGATAGTCCTCCCAGCCGATGTCGAACAGGTCGTCGGAGCTGTCCAGCCGGTACATATCGAAGTGGAACAGCGGCGTGGGGCCGGGGTATTCGTTGACGATGGTGAAGGTGGGGCTGGTGACCCGGCCGGTGCAGCCAAGACCCCTGGCCAGCCCCCGGGTGAAGGCGGTCTTGCCCATGCCCAGGCCGCCGCGGTAGGCCAGCACGGCGCCGGCGTGCAGCGTTTTGCCCAGCATTTCGCCGATCTGCTCCGTCTCCTCCGGGCTGTGGGATAGATATTCCACGGCGCGCGCCTCCCTTCCCTCAAATTGACTTATTATAGCACGGTGTTCCAAAAAAGAAAAGAGAGAAACGACGGTTTACACAGAAAACATCTTGTGGTAAACTATCACCTGGACTATGTATTTTCACAGGAAGGGGGTGCCGCGATGCTGCGCCGGATACGGGAGCTTTTCAACGATGTGCTGCGGCAGGCGGATATGCTGCTGCTGGCGCTGTGCGGCGGCACGTCGCTGTTCGGCATCCTGATGATCACCAGCGCCACCCGCTATATGCACACGGACCGGCTGGTGCTGGTGCAGGCGGCGGCACTGGCCATCGGTGTGGTGCTGTACCTGGTGGTGTCCCAGATCGACCTGAACGAGCTGGCCAAGTACTGGAAATGGATATTCCTGGTGGGCGTGGCGTTCATCCTGCTGCTGGCTACGCCCCTGGGCATCGCCGGGGACACCGGCAACAAGGCGTGGCTGGATTTCCCTTTCCTGCCGGTGAAGGTGCAGCCGGCGGAGATCGTGAAGATCACCTTCATCATCGTGCTGGCCAAGCAGCTGTCGTGGCTGAAGGAGAACCGGGATCTGAAGTCCGTGTCCTCCATCGCCCAGCTGGCGGCGCACTTCGGCATCATCTTCGTGCTGTATTACAAGATCTCCGCCGACATGGGCAGCGCGCTGGTGTTCCTGTTCATCTTCGCCTGTATGTGCTTTGTGGCAGGGGTGGCGCTGCGGTGGTTTCTGATCGGCGGCGGCGCGGCGGGACTGTTGTTTTACGCCATGTGGGACCTGAATCTGCTGGATACCTACATGAAAAACCGCTTTATCGTGCTGTTCGACCACAGCTATGACCCGCTGAACACCGGCTGGCAGCAGACCCGGAGTCTGCTGACACTGGGCGGCGGCAAGATCTTCGGTCAGGGGCTGTTCCACGGGACGCAGACCCAGAACGAGGCGGCGTCCAGCCTGCCCCACCGGCACACGGACTTCATCTTCTCCGTGATCGGCGAGGAGCTGGGGCTGGTGGGTTGTCTGCTGACGCTGGCGCTGCTGACGGCTATCGTGCTGCGGTGCCTGTATGTGGCGCGCCACGCCAAGGCCCGGCTGGAGGGCTATGTGTGCGTGGGCGTGGCGGGGGTCATCATCTTCCAGGTCATCGTCAACGTGGGCATGTGCCTGTTCGTCATGCCGGTGATCGGGCTGACGCTGCCGTTCATCAGCTACGGCGGGTCCTCACTGGTGATGCTGTTCGTCTCCATGGGCCTGGTGTCGGGCGTACACGGCCGGGCCAAGCCGGACTGGCTGCGCTGAGTGCATAAGACCGCTCCCCCGGCATGGGCCGGGGGAGTTTTCCGTTTGTTTACACCCGCGGCGGGGGAAAGCGGTTGTAATCGGCGGCGCGCTGTGCTATAATATCCTATCAAAACATGGGGGCACAGGCCATTTTGCCTGGGCCGCCTGAAAGCGAGGGAACGCTTATGAAGATCGTGGTATTGGCCGGAGGACTGTCCACCGAGCGGCAGGTGGCGCTGACCAGCGGCACCGGCGTGTGCAAAGCGCTGCGGGAGCGGGGACACAAGGCCATTCTGGTGGATATGTTCCTGGGGCTGGAGCGCTATGACGGCAGGCTGGAGGACATCTTTGACGCGCCGGACGGCCTGTGCGGCCAGAGCCGGGTGGAGAGCGTGGAGCCGGATCTGGAGGCGGTGCGCCGCAGCCGGAGGGACCAGAGCGCCAGCCTGTTGGGGCAGGGCGTGCTGGAGGTCTGCCGCATGGCGGACGTGGTGTTCCTGGCGCTGCACGGCAGCTGCGGCGAGGACGGCCGTATCCAGGCCACGCTGGACCTGCTGGGCGTTCCCTACACCGGCTCCGGGTATCTGAGCAGCGGCATGGCCATGGACAAATCCGTCACCAAGCGGATGATGGATTCGCTGGGGGTGCGGACCGCGCCCTGGCGGGATATACACTACACGGAGGCGGACATCCCCCGTCTGACGGAGGAGCTGGAGGTGCCCTGCGCGGTGAAGATCGTCAACGGCGGCAGCTCTATCGGCGTGGAGCTGCCGGACACCAAAGAACAGCTGGAAAAGGCGCTGCGGGACCTGCTGCGCTACGGCGACCATGTGGTGGTGGAGAAGAAGATCAAGGGCCGGGAGATACAGATCGCCGTGCTGGGCGACGGGTACCTGCCGGCGGTGGAGATCATCCCCAGAGGCGAATATTTCGACTATGTGAGCAAGTACCAGAAGGACGGCGCGGTGGAGCTGTGCCCGGCGCCCATCACCGACGACGAGTGGAAGCAGGTGGGCGAGATGGCCCTGACGCTGCACCGGGGACTGGGACTCAGCGTATACTCCCGGGCGGACTTCATTCTGGATGAAAACGGCCAGGCATGGTGCCTGGAGATCAACACCCTGCCGGGCATGACGCCTACCAGCCTGGTGCCCCAGGAGGCGGCCCAGGTGGGGCTGGACTACGGCGACCTGTGCGAGAAGATCGTGGAGCTGTCGCTGACGGCGCGGAAGGCGGCGCGGACATGACGCCGCTGACGGTAGGGGAGCTCTGCGATGCCGTAGGCGGCGCGGTATTGCAGAGCGGCGGCGCGGCGGTCACCGGCGTGACCACCGACAGCCGCAGCGTCCCGGAGGGGGCCCTGTTTATCCCTTTGGTGGGGGAGCGGTTCGACGGCCACGCCTACATCGACAAGGCGCTCGCCGCCGGCGCGGCGGGCTGCCTGACGGCGAAGGCGCCGGAGACGCTGCTGCCGGGGAAGTTTTACATCCGGGTGAGCGACACCCGGCTGGCGCTGAAGGCGCTGGCGTCCTGGTACCGGGGGCGGTTCGACCTGCCGGTGGTGCAGGTGACCGGCTCCGTGGGCAAGACCACCACCAAGGAGATGATCGCCTCCGTGCTGTCCCAGCGGTACGATACCCTGCGGACGGAGGGGAACTTCAACAACGACATCGGCACGCCGCTGACGCTGCTGCGCCTGACGGAGAAGCATCAGGCGGCGGTGATCGAGACGGGCATGAACCACTTCGGCGAGATCCGGTATCTGGGCGAGATGGTACGGCCGGATATCGCCGTTATCACCAACGTGGGCGACGCCCACATCGAAAATCTGGGCAACACACGGCAGGGCATTTTGCAGGCCAAGTGTGAGATATTTGAAAATCTGACCCCGGAGGGCGTCGCGGTGCTCAACGGCGACGACGAGCTGCTGAACACGGTGACGCTGCCACAGATCATCCTGCGCTGCGGCGTGGGGAAGAACTGCGATGTCCGGGTGACGGAGATCGACGACCGGGGGCTGGAGGGCATCGCCTGCACGGTGACCACGGAAAAGGCGGCCTATCGGCTGGAGACGTCGGCGCCGGGGCGGCACATGGTGTATCCCCTGGCCATGGCGGCGGCCATCGGCGAGCGGCTGGGCCTGACGGCGGCGGAGATCGCCGCCGGTACGGCGGCCTACGCCCCGGTGGGGAGCCGGATGCACCTGATACACATGGACGGGGAGCGGCTGGTGATCGACGATTGCTACAACGCCAACCCGCAGTCCATGGCGGAGGGGCTGCGCATGCTGGCCGCCAGCCGCCATGCCCGCCGCGTGGCGGTGCTGGGCGACATGGGCGAGCTGGGCGAGCTGACGGTGCAGGCACACCGGGACATGGGCGCGCTGACGCGGCAGCTGGGGCTGACGACGGTGGCGGTGGGGGAGAAGATGAAGTCCCTGACCGGGACCGACCCCGACGCCCGGTGGTTCGCCACGGTGGAGGAGGCGCTGCCCTGCATCCGGCAGCTGTTCGTGCCCGGCACGGCGGTGCTGGTGAAGGCGTCCCACGCCATGCATTTTGAGAACATCGTGAAGGAATTAGAGAAGCAGTAAATGGTAGATATTCGCGCATCGGGACTGGTGAAGTCCTTCGACCTGGAAAAGAGAATACTGGACGGCCTGAGTTTTCAGGTGGACAGCGGCGAGCGGGTGGGATTGCTGGGGCGCAACGGCGCCGGCAAGACCACGGTGTTCCGTATGCTCACCGGGGAGCTGGAGCCGGACGAGGGGGAGATACAGATCGCCGCCGGGCGGCGGCTGGGACTGATCTCCCAGATACCCGTCTATCCGGCGGGGTACACGGTGGAGGACGTCCTGCAGACGGCCTTCGCCCGGATGTTCCGGCTGAAGGACGAGATGGACGCGCTGGCCCTGCGCATGGAGCGGGGGGACAGCGACGAGGCCACGCTGCGCCGGTACGGCGAGCTGAATGCCCGGTTCGAGGGACTGGGCGGCTGGGACACGGAGACGGCGGTGAACAAGGTGGCCAACGGCCTGTCCATCCCCGGAGAGATGCGGCAGCGGGAGTTTGCGTGTTTGTCCGGCGGGGAAAAGACCCGGGTCAACCTGGGACGGCTGATCCTGGAGGACACGGACATCCTGCTGCTGGACGAGCCCACCAACCACCTGGATCTGCTGGCCACGGAGTGGCTGGAGGGGTATCTGCGGAGGTTCCGGGGCACGGTGCTGACCATCAGCCATGACCGGTATTTCCTTGACCGCACCGTCAGCCGTATCATCGAGATACAGGACGGAAAAGCGGAGTTTTACAGCGGAAATTACAGCTTTTATGCCATCGAGAAGGAACGGCGGTATCAGGAGCGCATGAAGCAGTACCTGAAGGAGCAGGCCAAGATCCAGCAGCTGGAAAAGGCGGCGGAGCAGATGCACCTCTGGGCTTTTATGGGCAACGATGCGCTGCACAAACGGGCCTTCTCCATGGAAAAGCGCATCGAGCGGATGCGCACCACCCGAAAGCCCACCAAGGCCCGCCGACTGGAGGCCCGCTTCCAGAGCCGGGAGTTCAAGGGCGACGAGGTCCTGCAGATCAAGGGCATCTCCAAGTCCTTTGGGGAGCGTAGACTCTTTGAGAATGTGTACCTCCGCGTGGAGGGAGGGGAACGCATTGCTCTGCTGGGCGAGAACGGCACCGGCAAGACCACCCTGCTGAACATGATCGTGGGGCTGGACTGGCCCGACACCGGCATGATCCGGCTGGGCCCCTCCGTCAAGGCCGCCTACCTGCCGCAGGTCATCCACTTCGACCATCCGGAGCGCAGCATTCTGGACACCATGCTCTACGAGCTGGACATCACGCCCCAGTCGGCCCGCAACCGTCTGGCGGCGTATCAGTTTACCGGCGAGGATGTGTTCAAGTCCGTCTCTGTGCTGTCCGGCGGCGAGCTCAGCCGTCTGCGGCTGTGCATGCTGATGGACGAGAGCATCAACCTCCTGATCCTGGACGAGCCAACCAACCATCTGGACATCGACTCCCGCGAGTGGCTGGAGCAGGCAGTGGAGGACTTTGACGGCACGCTGCTGTTCGTCAGCCACGACCGCTATTTCATCAATCGCTTCGCTACCCGTGTCTGGGAGCTGGAGGACCGCGCCGTCACTGACTACCCTATGGGCTTCATGCAGTACCGCCAGGTGCGGGAGGAGGCCCGCCGCGCCGTGCCGCCCGCCGCCGTACCGGCCCAGCCGAAGAAGCCCGCCCCTGTCGGCAGGGGCAGCCGCAGTCGGCAGGCGGCCCGTAAGCAGCTGACCATCTGCGAGACGGCCATCTCCCGTCTGGAGGCGTCCGCTGCTGCGTTGGACCGCGACATGGAAGCCGCCGCCTGCGACGCGGAGAAACTGGGCGAGCTGTACCGGCAGCGTCAGGAGGTGGAGTCCCAGCTGGAGCAGGAGATGACCCGCTGGGAGGAGCTGAGCCTGCAACTGGAGGAACAGGAGAACTGATATGAGTGATATTTTGTGCATTTACTATTCCCGCACCGGCCATACCCGCCGTGCGGTCAAGGAGATCGCCGAGGCACTGGATGCGGAGATCGTGGCCATCACTGACGGACGCGACCGCAGCGGCTGGAAGGGCTATCTGCGCAGCGGCATGGACGCCATGAAGCTGTCCACAAAGCCCCTGAACCCCTTTGAGACAGCTAAGCCGCTGGAGGAGTACAGGCTGGTGATCGTGGGAAGCCCCGTGTGGGCGGGCCGCATGGCCAGCCCCATCCGCTCCCTCCTGAAGCGCCGCGGGCTGGAGCTGCACCGCGTGGCCTATGTGGTCACCCGCAGCACTGAGCAGCGCAGTGAGGAGGTCTACGACCAGATGGATCTCTATACCGCGGAGAAGCGGCTGTTCGCTGTGTCCCTCCGTCCGGGCAGCGAGGGCTACGAGTTCTGGCGCAACGACTTTGTGCAGAATGTCCAGCGCTGGCTGGAGCAGAACTGAGGACCCGCCATGCTGGAGAAGATGAAGGCTATCGAGGCTCGCCTGGCGGAGGTGGAGCGCCAGCTGTCCGACCCCACGGTGTACACTGACCGCGAGAGGTTTACCGCCCTCAGCCGCGAGCAGAAGGAGCTGACACCCATCGCGGCCTGCGCCAGAGCCTATGCCCGGGCGGCGCAGACGGCGGAGGACGCCTCCGCCATGCTGTCGGACCCTGAGCTGCGTGAGCTGGCACAGGAGGAGCTGTCCGCCGCCAAGGCGGAGATGGAGCGGCTGACGGAGGAGTTGAAGCGCCTGCTGCTTCCCAAAGACCCCAATGACGACAAAAACGTGATATTGGAGATACGCGCCGGCATCGGTGGGGAAGAGGGGGCCCTGTTTGCCGCCGACCTCCTGCGGATGTACACCATGTATGCCGAGCGCAAGGGCTGGACGCTGAGCATCGTCAACGAAAACGACACGGAGCTGGGCGGCGTCAAGGAGGTCAGCGCCGAGGTGGAGGGCGCGGGCGCGTGGTCCCGCCTGAAGTTCGAGGCCGGCACCCACCGCGTCCAGCGCGTACCGGAAACGGAGTCCTCCGGCCGCATCCAGACCTCTGCCGCCACTGTGGCCGTCATGCCGGAGGCGGAGGAAGTGGAATTTACCATCGACCCCAAGGATCTGCAGATCGACACGTTCCGTTCCTCCGGTGCCGGCGGCCAGCACGTCAATAAGACGGAGTCCGCCATCCGCATCACCCACCTGCCCACCGGCACGGTGGTGGAATGTCAGGACGAGCGCAGCCAGTATAAGAACAAGGACCGCGCTATGAAGATCCTCCGCTCCAAGCTGTACGAGGCGGAGCAGGCCCGCCAGAACGCCGCCATCGCCGCCACCCGCAAAAGCCAGGTGGGCACTGGCGACCGCAGCGGCAAGATACGCACCTATAACTTCCCCCAGAACCGCGTCACCGACCACCGGCTCACGGGGGACAATAAAAACTTCAACATTGCCGCCGTCATGAACGGCGACCTGGACCCCATGATCGATGCGCTGATCCTGAACGATCAGGCTCAGCGTCTGCAAGAGAGTAAGGAGGAGTGAACCATGCTGGAACCCAAGAAAAAGATGTACGACAAGGCTGGCCCCCGTGTGGCCGCCGCACTGCAAAAGCGCAATATGGAGGCCTACTACTGTCCCACCGCCGCTGAAGCGGTGGAGAAGGTGCTGGAGCTGATCCCCGCCGGCGATGTGGTGAGCTGGGGCGGTGTGGCCACCGTGGACGAGTTGGGCATCAAAGGCCGCCTGCGCAGCCGAAACCAGCCGGTGATCGACCGCGACACCGCCCGCACGCCGGAGGAGCGCACCGCCATGCTGCATCAGGCCCTGACCTGTGACACATTCCTCATGAGCAGCAACGCCATCTCCGAGGACGGCCAGCTGGTGAACATCGACGGCATCGGCAATCGCGTGGCCGCCCTGTGCTTCGGACCGAAGCAGGTCATCGTGGTGGCCGGCATGAACAAGGTAGCCGCCGATCTGGATGGTGCCGTCTCCCGCGCCCGCCACATCGCCGCCCCTGCCAACGCCCAGCGCTTTGACGGCAAGACGCCCTGCGCTGTCAACGGCCAGTGCGGCGACTGCATCAGCCCCGACTGCATCTGCTCCCAGATGGTCATCACACGCTTCTGCAAGCCCGCCGGCCGCATCAAGGTGGTGCTGGTAGGCGAGGAGCTGGGCCTGTAAGTAAACTGCCGAAAAGAGGAAATTTCTTTGGAGACCAGGATATTCCATCCGGAACATGACACAAACGCCGTTGCGGAAGCGGCGGCTATCCTCCGCCGCGGCGGCCTGCTGGGCATCCCCACGGAGACGGTGTACGGCCTGGGTGCCGACGCCCTCAACGAGGATGCGGTGCGCCGCATCTTCGAGGCCAAGGGCCGTCCGCAGGATAACCCCCTCATCATCCATGTTCCCTCGGCGGACTGGCTGGAGCGGTACTGTCAAAACGTACCTGCCGCCGCTTATCGGCTGGCGGAGAAGTTCTGGCCCGGCCCGCTGACCATGATCCTGCCCCGCCGCGAGACCGTGCCCCTGCGCACCACCGGCGGACTGGAGACGGTGGGCGTCCGCTGCCCCAACCATCCCGTCACGCTGGCCATCATTGAGGCCGCCGGCGTGCCCATCGCCGCGCCCAGCGGCAACACATCCGGACGTCCCAGCCCCACCACCGCCCAGCACATGATGGACGATATGGCGGGCAAGATCAACGGCATCGTGGACGGCGGCCCCTGCGCCGTGGGGGTGGAGAGTACCATCATCGATCTGACGGTACAGCCGCCCCGCCTGCTGCGCCCGGGCGGCCTGCCGCTGGAAGCGCTGGAGCGCGTGCTGGGCGAGATAGCCGTGGACGACGCGGTGCGCCGCAAAATGGGAGAGGGGGAGCGTCCCCGCGCCCCGGGCATGAAGTACCGCCACTACGCGCCGAAGGCCCCTGTCACGGTGGTCACCGGCCCCGCCCGCCGCAGCGCCGCCTACATACGCGACCGCCTGCCGGATCGCGCCGGCGTCATCTGCTTCGATGAGTACGCCCCGCTGTTCGCGGGCCACATCGTCCACCGTCTCGGTGCCGCAGACGATAAGCTGTCCCAGGCCCAGCACGTGTTTGACGCCCTGCGTACCTTCGACGATACGGACGTGTCGGAGATATACGCCCAGTGCCCCGATGAATCCGGCCTGGGTTTGGCGGTGGCCAATCGTCTGAAAAAGGCGGCGGGCTTCCATGTGGTGGACGTATCGCCGCTGATCATCGGCTTTACCGGCCCCACCGGCGCGGGTAAGACCAGCGCCCTTCGTGCGCTGGAGCGTCTGGGTGGACTGGTGCTGGACTGCGACGCCGTCTATCACCAGCTGCTGCGCACCGATGCGCCCCTGCGCGCCGCCATCACTGCCGCCTTCGGCCCCGTGTTCACCCCTGACGGTGCGCTGGATCGCCAGAAGCTGGGTGCTGCGGTGTTCAGCGATCCCGCTGCACTGGACCGGCTCAACGCCATTATTTTCGACCGCCTGCCCCGCGAGCTGCTGCGCCGCGTCAACGAAAGCGACGCCACCATGGTGGGTATCGATGCCATCAATCTGGTGGAGAGCGGTCTGTACCGTCTCTGCCGCCGCACGGTGGCCGTACTGGCTCCCACGGAGACACGGGTTCGCCGGATCATGGCCCGCGACGGTATTTCGGAGGACTATGCCCGCCTGCGGGTGCAGGCCCAGAAGCCCGACGAGTTCTACCGCGCCCGCTGTACGGACGTGCTGATGAACGACGCCGCCGCGCCGCAGGTGTTTGAAGAAATAGCCTATCAGAGATTACAACATATATTTGAGGAGGAAGCAGATCATGAGTGAAGAACTGAAGGCCCTGAAGAAACAGCTGCTGAAGGATGACCGCAACGGCTACGATGTGCTGAGCGCGGAGGATCTGGAGAAGATGGAGGCATACTGCACCGTCTACAAGGCGTTCCTGGACGCCGGCAAGACGGAGCGCCTCAGCGCCCGCGCCGCCATCGCTCTGGCGGAGAAGCATGGCTTCGTGGAGTACAAGCGCGGCATGTCCCTGTCCGCCGGCGATAAGGTCTACGCCTGCAACCGCGGCAAGGGCCTGGTGCTGGCCGTCGTCGGCCGCCGCAGCCTGGCGGAGGGCGCCCAGATCACCGCTGCCCACATTGACTCCCCCCGTCTGGACCTGAAGCCCACCCCCCTGTACGAGGACAGCGAGCTGGCCTACTTCAAGACCCATTACTACGGCGGCGTCCGCAAGTACCAGTGGGTCACCATTCCTCTGGAGCTGCGGGGCACCGTGGTGCTGACCGACGGCTCCGTGGTGGATGTCTGCATCGGCGAGGGTGATGAGCCCAAGCTGGTGATCACCGACCTGCTGCCCCATCTGGGCGCGGAGCAGAGCAAGAAGCCCCTGAGCGAGGCCATCCCCGGCGAGACGCTGAACATCCTGCTGGGCAGCCGTCCTCTGGGCGACGATGATGACAGCGACCGCGTGAAGATGCAGGTCCTCAAGCGCCTGTACGACAAGTACGGCATCACCGAGGCCGACTTCGCCTCCGCCGAGCTGGAGACGGTGCCTGCCGTCAACGCCACCGATATCGGCCTGGACGGCAGCCTCATCGGTGCCTACGGCCACGATGACCGCGTCTGCGGCTTCGCTGCTCTGCAGGCCATTCTGGACATCGGGACGCCGGAAAAGACCGCCGTCTGCGTTCTGGCCGACAAGGAGGAAATCGGCTCCATGGGCGTCACCGGCATGCAGTCCGCCGCCTTCGACACCTTTATGAACGACCTGTGCGAGAGCCAGAACGTGGCCCTGCGCGTCTGCTATGAGAACGCCTTCTGCCTGTCCGCCGACGTCACCGCCGCCTACGATCCCAACTTCGCCGATGTGTATGAAAAGCGCAACGCCGCCTTCGTCAACCACGGCGTGGGCCTGTGCAAGTACACCGGGGCCAGGGGCAAGTCCGGCTCCTCCGATGCCAACGCCGAAACCGTGGGCTATGTCCGCGGCGTGCTGGATAAGGCCGGTGTCCGCTGGCAGATCTGCGAGATGGGCAAGATCGACGCCGGCGGCGGCGGTACGGTGGCCCAGTACATGGCCAACCGCAATATCGCCACACTGGACGCCGGCGTGCCGGTGCTGAGCATGCACGCCCCCTTCGAGGTGGTGGCCAAGCTGGATTGCTACGAGATGTACCGCGCCTGCAAGGCCCTCTACGAGTCCCTGTAAGCGTTCCTGCAAACAAAAAGAGAGACGGCGGAGCCGTCTCTCTTTTTGTTAATTCACTTCTCCTCGTCGTTTTCGGTCTTGCCCAGCATATAAGGGAACATGGCCTCGATATAGTGTACCATCTTGCTGTGCTGGGCGTACCACTCGCCGTGCTCCGCCTGAAGCCGCTCCTTGTCGCTGTAGGCCTCCAGCGCGTGGCACGTCTCCACATAGGCTTTCTGGAGCTGCCGGATGCGGGCGCTCATGTGCTGCAGGAGGCTCATGATCTTGGCGGGCCGCTCACTGAAATACTTCCCGAAGTTCTCCATGGTGATCTCGCTGACCACCAGCGGCTCCAGCGCCACCACCGTGGTGTTGCGGGGACGGGACTCCAGAAAGCTGATGACGTTGAAGAAATCCCCCTCGCTGAGCGTCACCACCTCCACCTCCTCCGGCGTACCGTAGTCCTTGTAGACGGCCACGCTGCCATAGAGGATGTTATACATGTTCATATCCATTTCGCCGGGCTTACAGATGATCTGACCTCTCTTGAACCGGCGCTCGCCTGTATTGGGCATATCCCTTACCTCCTGCTCTCATTTATATCACGCTGCCACATTCTATCATGCCCGCTTCGGCCTGTCGATACTTGTTCTTGCCAAATGCGCCGGAAAGTGGCATACTGTTGCAGGTAAATACGCACAAAGGAGAGGCTCTCTCATGGATTATTTTCATATCGCCCTGCCTGCCGACCAGCTGCGCACCGTCAGCTCCATCGGTCTGGCTCATGTGGGCGACGGCGTGTATGAGCTGCTGGTGCGCACGTGGCTCTGCGCCCACGGCAAGGCCACCGGCAAAGACCTGCACCGCGCCGCCATCGCTCTGGTCTGCGCGCCGGAGCAGGCCCGCAGGGCCCAGCGCATCCTGCCGCTGCTGACGCCGGAGGAGGACGCCGTATTCAAGCGCGGCCGCAACGCCGCCGTCCACGGTATCCCCAAAAACGCCACCACCGCTCAGTATCATCAGGCCACGGCACTGGAATGCCTGCTGGGGTGGCTGTACCTGCAGGGCGACACCAAGCGTGTCAACCAACTGTTCACCGTGATGATGGAGGAGGATCAGCCATGCCGTTAGACGCCATCTGCCTGCAAGGCGTAGTGAAGGAGCTGTCGCCCCAGATCACCGGCAGCCGCATCGAGAAGATCCAGCAGCCCGCCAGGGATCAGGTGGTCCTGCTGCTGCGGGGGAGCCGCCGTCTGTACCTGAACGCCGGCGGCAGCCAACCCCGCCTGCACCTGACAGAGCAGGTGCGGGACAACCCGTCCCAGCCGCCCATGTTCTGTATGCTCCTGCGCAAGCACCTGTCCGGAGGCGTCATCGAGTCCGTCCGGCAGGAACCGCTGGAGCGCGTGGTGACGCTGACCGTGCTGGCTGCCGACGAGCTGGGGGAGCGCAGCCGCTTCACGCTGGTGTGGGAGGGTATGCCCCGCCGCGCCAACCTGATCCTCTGCGACAGGGACGGCCGTATCATCGACTGCCTGCGCCGCATTGACCTGGAGTCAGAGCAGGACCGCCAGGTGCTGCCCGGCCTTTTCTACCGCCTGCCTGCCCGTCAGAACAAGAACTCACCGCTGGATGTCACGGAGGAGGAGTTCGCCGCCCTGCTGCGGCGCGCCGCGCCGGACGCGCCGCTGGACGGCTGGCTGCTGGATACCTTCACCGCCCTGCCGCCGCTGGTGGCCCGTGAGTTGACTTACCGCGCCTGCGGTGCCACCGACGCCCCCGTTTCGCAGGGAACTCTCCTGTGGAGCGTCTTCTCCCAGTGGCAGAACGCTGTGAATGAAAATCGCTTTACACCGACTGCGATCAAACGAAACGGAGCGCTTTCTGACTTCACCTACGGCCCCATCCTCCAGTACGGTGCCTACGCCCAGTCGGAGCCCTGCGACAGCTTTTCCCACCTGCTGGATGGCTTCTATGAAAAGCGGGAGCAGGCGGAGCGGGTGAAGCAGAAGGGGCAGGATCTCCTAAAGACTGCCACCACTGCCAGGGACCGCGTCCGCCGTAAGATCGCCGCCCAGGAGAAGGAGCTGGCCGCCTGTCTGGACCGTGACCGCCTGCGCATCTGCGGCGAGCTCATCACCGCCAACCTCTACCGCATGGAGCGGGGCCAGAGCCGGCTCACCGCCCAGAACTACTATGATGAGAACTGCGCCGACATCGACATCCCGCTGGATGTGCGCCTGTCGCCGCAGGAGAACGCTGCCCGCTACTTCAAGCAGTACACCAAGGCCAAAACGGCGGAGAAGTACCTGACGGCCCAGCTGCAAAAGGGCAGGGAGGAGCTGCAATATCTGGAGAGCGTTCTGCAGGAGCTGTCCCAGGCCGAATCAGAGCAGGATTTCAACGATGTCCGCATCGAGCTCACCGACGGCGGCTATATCCGCCAGCGGGGCAAAAAGCAGCCCGGCTTCCAGCGGGCCTCCCGGCCACGGGAGTTCCGCACCTCCGCGGGACTGCGTATCCTCGTGGGACGCAACAACCGGCAGAATGACCGCCTGACCACAAAGGACGCCGACAAGCGGGACATCTGGCTCCATACCCAGAAGATCCACGGCAGCCATGTGATCCTCTGCACCGGCGGCGCGGAGCCGGACGAGCAGAGTCTTATGGAGGCCGCGTCGCTGGCGGCGTATTTCTCCCAGGCTCAGGACAGCACAAAGGTCCCCGTGGACTACACGCCGGTGAAGTTCGTGAAAAAGCCCGCCGGTGCCCGCCCGGGCATGGTCATCTACACCACGTACCAGACCCTGCTGGCCGACCCGGACGAGGAGTTGGTCAAGCGCTTGGCGGGGAAATAAGGAGGTATCGCCGTGAAACTCTACACCGACATCGTAACGGACTATCTGGCGGGGAGAAGCCTTGCCGCGCACGCGCAGGAGTGGTTTTTCACCCAGCCCGGCTACTGCTTTCAGGAGCCGGACGGCTCCGATGCGCAAAAGGCGGCGGTCATGCAGGTCTACGAGCAGGTGCTGCGGACTGTGGAGACGTTCGTTCCCGGCAACCGTCCGGTCTGGGACGCGCTGTTTCCGGACTGGCAGGACATTCTGCGCGGTGCGGAGACAGCGCTGATCGTGGGCTATCCGCCGCCCAACGACGCGGTGGTGCTGAAAAGCCCCGCCGGGGTGGATACCGCCGTTCTGGACATGGGCCTGTGGGTCCAGTATCTGGGCGCCGTACCGGTGGAGCGCGTGGCGCATAACCTGCTGACTCACGAGCTGTGCCATGTCTGCATCCACCGGCACCGGCCGGAGCTGGATGCGGCGCAGGAAACAGGTGACTATCTGTCCCGGCTGGATGCCTTCACTTTCGACGAGGGCTTTGCCCACTTCGTCTCCTATAATGACCGCGAAGCCAATCAGGTGGATTGGGATGCGCCTGAACTGCGGGCCGTCTGGACGCGGAGTGCCGCCGCGATGCGTTCTGCCAGACAGGAGACGCAGCCTGCACAGCAGCAGGAGCAGCTGCACAGCGCCGTCTTTGGCAGCTATTACGATAAGTATGCCTGCATGTGTGGCCTGTATTATCTGGCTCGCTGCTGGCAGGGGGGCGGCTCTGCCCGTCTGGCGGAGGAATTTGCCGCCGGTTGGCAGGGCTTTGCAGAAAAAACACTGTCCTGAAAATCAAAACCTCCGGCTTGGCCGGAGGTTTTGATTTTACAGCTCCACGGTTTTTGTGGCAATGTTCTCACAGAACACCCGGTCGTGCTCCACGAACAGCAGAGTAGGCCGGAATGCTTGCAGCAGCTCCTCGATCTGGATGCGGGAGAGAACGTCGATGTAGTTCAGCGGCTCGTCCCAGACGTACAGATGGGCGGACTGGCACAGGCTTCGGGCCAGCAGCACCTTTTTCTTCTGTCCGGCAGAGTAGTCGCCCATGTCCTTCTCGAACTGCACCCGCTCGAAGCCCAGCTTCCGCAGGATCGTCAGGAACAGGCTCTCATCGAGACCGTACCCGGCGGCGTAGTCCCGCAGCCGGCCCCGCAGACCGGAGGCGTCCTGCGGCACGTAGGAGATGACCAGCCGGCCGGCTGTCTCCAAGGTGCCGGAATAGGGGATATCCTGCCCGCACAGCAGCTTGAGAACACTGGACTTGCCGCAGCCGTTTGCCCCGCACAGCGCCACGCGGTCGCCCTGCGTCACGGTGAAGGATACGCCGCTGCACACGACCCCGCCGCCGTAGTCGATGGACACCTCCCGCAGCGCTGCCAGCCGCTGGGCGTGGTGGGTCAGCGGATGCAGCTTCAAAGCATCGCTGCGTTCGATGTCCTTCAGCAGCGCGGACTTCTCCTCGATGGCGTTTTGCTGCCGCCGTTCCAGATTTTTCCGCCGCTGCTGCATCCGCCGGGACTGCTCGGCAACGAAGTCGCGGCCGCCCATGGCATCGGCGAGTCCCTTGACCTTGGCGGAGTTTTTCCCGATCTTCGTCCCCTCCACCCGGTCGGCCCAGTCGCTGGACTGCCGCGCCGCCTCCTTCAGCCGCCCGATCTCCTTTTTGAGCCGCTCATTCTGCGACAGCTCAAAGGCGTCCTGCCGCCGCTTGTTCTCGTACCACGAGGAAAAATTCCCCTTCTGCACCTCGATACTGCTGCGGTTGATGGACAGGATGTGATCCACGCAGCCATCCAGAAAGGCGCGGTCGTGGGACACCAGCAGGAAGCCCTTTTTGCCGCGGAGATAGCGGCTCACCAACGCCCGCCCCAGCTGATCCAGATGGTTGGTGGGCTCGTCGATGAGGAGAAAGCGGTTTTCCCGGGAAAAGAGCATGGCCAGCAGGAGCTTGGACTGCTCGCCGCCGGACAGCGTGGAAAAGGGACGGGACAGTGCGTCCTCCGACACCTCCAGCGGCGTCAGCTCCCGCAGGAACCGCCACGAAGCCACGTCGGGGCAGATGCGCTCCAGCAGCTCCATGGGACACAGCGATGGGTCCTCCACGGCGTAGGGAAAATAGTCGAAGCCCACGCTGGCGTGTATTGTGCCTTGATAGGGATACCTTCCCTCTAAGAGCCGCAGCAGCGTGGTTTTGCCTCGCCCGTTGCGGCCTGTCAGCCCCAGCCGCCAGTCGGTATCCAGCTGAAAGCTGACGTTTTCAAAGATGTTGTCGTAGCTGCCTTCATAGCAGAACGTAAGGTCGGATACTTTAATAATGGACATGGTCATGCCTCCTATACGAAAAAATGGCTGCGGGAAACAGCTCCCACAGCCAAAAACGCACACCACACCCGCCGATAGGCAGGCTATGACCACGCACAGAGCTGAGAGATACGCCAATTTCCCGCGAAAGGCACAACAAACAGGACGGTCAGCGCCGCCCGACACAATGTCGTACCGTAGTTCAGCAGGAAATCAGGTTCATCCTCTCAACTCCTCTCTTGTTTTTTCTTATCCTACCACACGCGCCGCAAAAAAGCAACCCCGTCCTCTCCACGCGGCCCTGTCAGCTTTCTGGCGGACAGCGAAGAAGAACAGCACAATTTCCAAAATGCGGGAGAAGGTGCAATTACCTTCTCCCGCAATGTTTACGGTTTAAAAAGAACCTGATACAAGGCTTCTATGAGCCTCTTTTTCGGCTGCTGCGGCAGACGGACTTTTTGTGTTTGCAGCGGGAATTTCTGAAAACCGGTTGAAAAGTTGATAATAATATGCCATACTAAAATTATGCACTTGCGGGGAAAGGAGTTTTGTACCATTTGTGCCGCAAAATAATTACAGGGGGAGGACTTGATAACGGCGATGGACAAGCTGATGTTCATGTAAAAGTTAGACGATTGCCAAATTATGATTTTCGATTCATCGGACGCTTGCAATTACAACGGAACACAAAACAAGAAATAGAAAGGGGAATGTTCTATGCGAAAATTGTTGTTAAGTGTCTTACTCTGCTCTGCGTTGGTGATGGGGTTACTGCCCACTGCCGCTTTTGCGATGGAGCTGGGTAATACCTCTGAGTCGGTGGAAGAGGCTCCGACTTCCGCATTGGAGGAACAAACCGTCAACGAGGAGCTGTTGTCCGAATATGGAGAACAGAAAAATGCGCCGGGGGAAGCGAATCCGGCAGCACAGAATGATGCTGCGGAGATCTATGTCAGCAGCACCGGTAACGACGAACAGAATACCGGCACAAAAGATCTCCCTTTTGCCACACTGGCTAAAGCGGTCGATGCTGCGGCTGATGGTGCAGCGATCTATATCATGAGCGATCTGATCATGGATCAGTGTGCTCGTTTTTATGATAAGAGTCTTACAATCACCAGTGGAGAGGGCGGCCCTTACACCATTACGCGCAGCGCTGATTTTTACCAGCAAAGTGATACAGCCCGCAGCTGGTATAATCCTGCCATGATCGAGGTGCAGTCTTTATCGGCGAGTTCTGTCGGCCTGACTCTTTCCAAAATCATTCTGGACGATGCAGGGATGCACGAGGGTACAGTATTCGCACAGGCTGTCAGCGATGACGGCAACGCGGATAATACGATTTTTGTGCAGGACGCGATCATTGCCTCCAACGCCACTGTGCCCTGCACCGTGACACTGGGTGAGGGTGCTGTGCTGCGCAACTTTGGCGGCATGTCCGCTGTGCGCGCCACCGACCAGGCAAAAATCGTCATGGAAAGCGGCAGTGTGATAGAGGATACCATGGCTGGCTATACGAGAACAAAAGACTCTGCGGCAGACTCAGTCGGTCCGGCAGGTGCGATCTGGCTTCAGGGCGGTACACTCGTGATGGAGGAAGGCTCGAAGATCCAGAACATTGACGGCCGCGGAGTTTATGCAGACGGCGGTAAGGTCGAGATGGGCGGCGCCATCAGCAGTATTGCTGCAAACAAGAGTGCAATGTGGCAGGCGAATAGCGGCATCGCAATTCATCTGCGCAACAACGCAGAGGGAACGCTGCTCTCCACCGCGCTGATTGAGAAGCTCTCCGGCGGCAGCGTGATCTACTGTGCGGGTGGTGCCAAATCCTTCAAAATGGAAAACGGCTCCAAAATCACGGATTGCCCCAGGCTGAACGGCAATGTCATTTATGCACAAAACTGCACCGTCATGATCGACGGTGAAATCAGCAATGTGCATGCCACAGGCAACCATGTTCTGCAAACCGACGGCGGCACAGCGGTGACAATTGGAGAAAACGGAAGGATTCTCAACAATCACGCGCACTATGGTGCGGTTTATATCAATGGAACGGATGAGCACTTAGATATTTACGGAAAAATCAACGGTAATATTTGTACGGATCGCGGCGGCGGTGTGGTGCTGTCCAACAATGGCGGAAACCACAATGCAGCCATGTATGAGGGTGCTGAGATCTGCAACAACAAAGCCGAGAAAACGGGCGGCGGAACCATGATATCCAAAGGCACCTTCACAATGAACGGCGGTACAATCTCCGGCAACATTTCCGGTACAAACAGTGCAAAAGGCGAAGCTAACCGGATCGGCGGCGGCGTATTTGTCCGCAGAGGCGGCCAATTCATTATGAATGGCGGCGCAATCGAGAACAACGCCACAACAGCCTTTGGCGGCGGTGTCTGCTTTGATGCCAGTGATTATAGCGGTATGGTGCCGAGGATCGAGCTGAATGCCGGTACCATCAACAACAATCTCATGCAGGTCACCGTCGGTGACGAATATCAGATCACAGGCGGCATATCAAATGATTTGGCGGTCACCAGTAAAGACTATGGAAAGTGCGATCGTTATCTCTATATTTCCCGTGAGGCAGCTGTTGGAGATCAGGCAGTTTATTTCCAGACTGACAGTAAGACCGTTACCCCGGCTGACAGCAGCCTTGACATCAGGCTGGGGAACACCAGTGCTGCAAATGTAACCGCTCTGACCGATGCTTCGCATAGCATGGGCTGGAATGCTCCGTTGGCCACCTTCTGGGTTCAGCGCGACGGCGCAGCTAAGCTGACGGTGGGCGGCCTGACACTGAACGATCTGCCGGTTTATGTGCTGTCCTTGCCGGTGGATGAAACCGGAAATGTTCTCAACGCTTCGCAGGCGCAGGTTTATGCGGCTCAGAAGCCGGACACAGGAGATATAACGGACACAGGAGATATAACGGACACAGGAGATATAGACGTCACGCTTCCGGATGTGTCTGGAAACGGCTATGCCGTAGCCGTTGTCTAACCTTCACAGGACCACGGCACACTGACCATACATGGGCCTAAAACCATCGAGAGAAATAAAACCGGTGAACACTATCCCGTGACATATACCGTAACGTATGATATGTCTGAAAGCATGGAAAGCATTATTGAACAATCAGGTGGTAAGGCTGAATATGTCCTTGCGATTGATCAAGATGACCGCCTTGTAGGAAATCCCGGCCGTTTCAACGGAGAAAGCATCAGTGTGACATATAGTCTGCCCCACTCCGAGTTCAGAGTAGGTGACGTTCTGCTTGCCTCTGCAATGCTGAGGATCACTGTTGGACAGCGCGACTATATCATTCCCTCTAATGTGGCGAAAACACAGAAGATTGAGACAACCTATAGCCTGACAACACAGGTGAATGGTGAGCATGGAACGATTTCTGCAAGTAAAGCAGGGCTGGCGGCCGGATCGCATGAAACAATTGTTTTCACTCCCGACAGCGGCTATAAAATTGACACTGTTACGGTGAATGGTGTTAAAGCAGAGGTTCTCTCCAATATGTTGGAAGTTATCATGGATGCCGACAAGACCGTTATTGTAACATACAAGGGAATTCCACATGTCCATAACCATGGAAAAGATTGGAAGTCAGACGCAGACAACCATTGGCATGAATGCCCCTGCGGTGACAGGAAGGACGTAGCGGCGCATAGCTTCAAGTGGGTGATCGATAAGGAACCCACCGCAACCAGGAAAGGCTCCAAACACGAGGAATGCACCGTCTGTGGCTATAAGAAGGCCGCCGTTGCAATTCCCGCAAAGGGTTCTGCGGTGAAGCCGAGCGACCAGACCGACAAGTCCGGAAATACTGCCTCGGCAAATACCGGTGACAGCAGTGATCCCGTTTTGTGGAGCGCACTTCTGTTCATCAGCGGCGGTGCTGTTATCGGCACAACGGTTGTAAGCCGAAAGAAAAAGTACAACAGATAAGAAAGCAATACGGTACCATCGATTGGCAAGGGCGTATTTTTTCTGCGCGGCGGCCCAGAAAGGAGAATCGTTCTCCACTTGTACCGCACCGCAGCATGTTTTGTCCATAATGATAACTAAGCGATAAACACAGAAAAAGACCGCCGAGAGGCGGTCTTTTTCTATGTTTATGTGTTCTCCGTTCCATCCTCGCGGAACAGCAGGGTGATGCACCACAGTCCCGCGATGCCCACCAGCGTATAGATGATACGGCTGACGGCGCCGGTCTGCCCGCCGAACAGAAAGGCCACGCAGTCGAAGCTGAAAAGCCCCACGCCTCCCCAGTTCAGCGCGCCGATGATGACCAGTACCAGCGCAATGCGGTCTACGATCTTCATGAGAGTCCCTCCTTGTGTCAAGACTGCTTTCTCTCATAGTCTCCCCGCGCCGCATCGGACTATACACAAAAATTTGTCAGCCTGCCTGAAAAATTTTGAAAATCGATTGCAAACACCGGTGATTTTTGGTAGTATGACGGATAGGAACAAATGCATCTGCACCTTTTGATGAAAGAGGAGGAACACCATGAACAAGAAATTTGAAAAGCTGGGCTTTTATCCCGCCGACATCCTGCTGCCCAAGGGACAGGACATGACCAAGTGGGCCGTGGTGGCCTGCGACCAGTTCACCTCTGAGCCGGAGTACTGGCAGGCGGTAGAGGAGAAGGTGGGCAATGCCCCCTCCACGCTGCGTCTCATCCTGCCGGAGGCCAACCTGAAGGCCCCCAACGTGGATGAGTACATCGACGATATCAACGCCGCCATGCGCAAGTACATGGCAGACGGCGTGTTCGAGACGCTCTCCGATTCCCTGATCTACATCGAGCGCCAGCAGTCCGACGGCCGCATCCGCCACGGCCTTATCGGCATGGTGGATCTGGATGCCTACGACTTCACCCCCGGCTCCGGCGCGCTGATCCGCGCCACCGAGGGCATCGTGCTGGATCGTATCCCGCCCCGTGCCCGCGTCCGCCGCAACGCCCCCATTGAGCTGCCCCACGTCATGCTGCTGATCGATGACCCCGATAAGACCGTCATCGAGCCCCTGACCGCCGCAGCCTCCGCCATGGAGAAGCTCTACGACTTCGACCTGATGCAGAACGGCGGACACATCACCGGCTACAAGCTGTCCGACAAGCAGATCGACGCCGTGGCCGCGTCTCTGGAGGGCCTGACCACCGACGAGGCTATGCAGAAGAAGTACGGCGTCTCCGGCGTAGCGCCCCTGCTGTTCGCCGTGGGCGACGGCAACCACTCCCTGGCCACCGCCAAGGCCTGCTACGAGGAGCAGAAGAAGGGCAAGACCCCCGAGGAGTACCTGGCCCTGCCCTCCCGCTTCGCGCTGGTGGAGGTGGTGAATAACCACGACGACGCTTTGCAGTTCGAGCCTATCCACCGCGTGCTGTTCGGCGTAGACCACAAGAAGTTCATGGACGCCTTCCGTGCCGCCTATCCCAACGCCTACGAGGGCAAGGGCGATGGCCACACCATCGAGTTCGTCTGGAACGGTGAGAGCCACTTCATCACTGTCCCTGACCCCAAGGTCCAGCTGGCCGTGGGCACGCTCCAGAATGTCATCGACCCCTACCTGAAGGCCAACGGCGGCGAGGTGGACTATATCCACGGCGATGACGTGACCCGCGAGCTGGGCGGCAAGCCCGGCAACATGGGCTTCCTGCTGCCCGCCATGGGCAAGGAGCAGCTGTTCAAGACCGTCATGGCCGACGGTGTGCTGCCCCGCAAGACCTTCTCCATGGGCCACGCTCAGGACAAGCGCTATTACATCGAAGCCCGCAAGATCGTGAAGTAACACCGCAAAAAAGCGCCCATCGGGCGCTTTTTTGTCAGGAGGAACCATGGAACCACTGACCCTGTACGCCCCCGCGAAAGTGAATCTCACCCTGACCGTCGGCGACCGTCGTCCCGACGGCTACCACGACGTATCCACCGTCATGCAGGCCGTGGGCCTGTACGACACCCTGATCCTGACGCACGGCGGCGCCGGCCTGACCCTGACCTGCACAGACCCCGCCGTCCCGTCGGATGCCACCAATCTGGTGCTCCGCGCCGCCGGCAGGTTTTTCGAAGAGACGAAGCTGCCCGTGCCGGACCTGCACCTGCACCTCCGGAAGCGTATCCCGTCCCAGGCGGGACTGGGCGGCGGCAGCAGCGACGCTGCATCCACACTGCTGGCCCTGCGCACCCTGTACGCGCCGTCCCTGCCGGACGTCCAGCTGGAGCACATGGCTGCGGCACTGGGCAGCGACGTGCCATTCTTCATCCGCGGCGGCACCGCGCTGGCCCGGGGCAGGGGAGAGCGCCTGACGCCCATGCCCCGCTTACGGGATGGCTGGTTCGTCATCGTCAAACCGCCGGAGGGCTTCTCCACCCCCGCCATGTACCGCCGTCTGGACGACCTGCCGCCGGAGCCGCCCCGCCCCGACGCTATGCCCGCCGCGCTGGCGGCAGAGGATATCCGCGCTGTGGCCGCCGCACTCTATAACAGCTTCGAACGCGCCGTCCCACCGGACAGCGCCGTATGGGACATCGAAAGCGCCCTCCGCGCCCACGGCGCACTGGCCGCCCTGCTCAGCGGCAGCGGCAGCGCCGTGTTCGGCCTGTTTGCCCGCGAGGACACCGCCCGTGCCGCCGCCGAGACCCTGCGGGAGCGCTGGCCCATGACATTTGCGGCCCAGCCTGTATAAAATCCGAAAACACCGTCCAAAATGCAGGAAAATTCCTACATAGGACGGTGTTTTTATGCGTAAATTCCATACCTTTGAGCTGGCACTGCTGCTGGCGCTGGCCGCCGCACTGCTCTGGGGAGCCTGGTCCCTCCACCGGCAGGACGATCTGCAGGCCAAAATGATCCGCCTTCACGTCATCGCCAACTCCGATAATGCCGCCGACCAGGCACTGAAGCTTCAGGTCCGCGATGCGGTGTTAGCCCGTGCGGAGGCCATATTACGGGAGTCCGCCGACATGAACGATGCCCGCCGGCGCCTGACGGACGCCCTGCCTGCCATTGGAGATGCCGCGGCGGCGGAGCTGGCGGCGCAGCATCGCGACGATCCCATCTCCGTCTCACTGGAGGAAGCGGAGTTTCCTCTCAAGGCATACGACGGCTTTGCCCTGCCCTCCGGCGGCTATCTGGCCCTGCGGGTAGTGATCGGCGCGGGGGAGGGCCGCAACTGGTGGTGCGTGGTGTACCCGCCCCTGTGTACCGCCGCCGCGTCCGACCTGTCCCGGACTGCGCTGGACGCCGGCCTGACGGAGGATGACCTGTCTCTCATCACCGGCGACGGCGATGGCTATGTCCTGCGATTCCGGTCGCTGGAGCTGTGGGAGCGGCTGCGTCAGTGGCTGGGTAAATAGATTTACCGCACAACTATCCGACAATGCCGCACATCGCTCCTTGCATTTTGCCCCGTTATCCTGTAAAATAGAGAACGTATTTTACAGGAGAGGAGGGGCGCCATGTCGACGCACCGGAAGCGGCCGCTGGGCCGCGTGTGCTTGATGGCGCTGGCATTGGCGGCGCTGTTCCTCCTGTCCTTCGTCTGGGGGCGCTACGATGTGCCGCTGGGCGAGGTGGTGCGCATTCTGCTGTCCCGCCTGTTCCCCCTGACCCAGACGTGGACGGACAACATGGCCATCGCTGTCCACAATGTCCGCCTGCCCCGTATCCTGATGGCCTGCCTGGTGGGCTGCGCCCTGTCCGCCGCCGGTGCCAGTTACCAGACGGTGTTCCAGAACCCCATGGCCGCGCCGGACATTCTGGGCGCGTCCTCGGGAGCCTGCTTCGGCGCGGCGCTGGCCATCCTGCTGGGGCAGGGCAGCGTCATGACCACGATTTTCGCCTTTTGCTTCAGCCTGCTGACGGTGGTGCTGGTCTACCTCATCGGCAGCCGTACCAGGGGCAGCAGGGTGGTGAGCATCCTGCTGGCCGGCATCATGGTGGGCTCGCTGTTCTCTGCCGGCACCTCCTACATTAAGCTGGTGGCCGACCCCACCAACCAACTGCCCCAGATCACCTATTGGCTCATGGGCAGCCTGTCCGGCACGCGGCTGAAAACAGTGGCCTTCGCCGCCGCCTGCATGGCGGTTGGCTTGCTGCCCCTTCTGCTGCTTCGCTGGCGCATGAATCTGCTGACCTTGTCACCGGACGAGGCCCGCTCCATGGGCGTCAATACCGACCGGATCCGTCTGGCAGTGATCCTCTGTGCCACGGTGCTCACCGCGACCAGCGTCTCCGTCTCCGGCATGATCGGCTGGGTGGGTCTGGTGATCCCGCACCTGAGCCGCCGCATCGTGGGCAACGACTGCCGGTATCTTCTGCCCATGTCTATGGTGTTCGGCGCAGGGTTTCTGCTGCTGGTGGACGATCTGGCCCGCTGCCTGACAGCGGTGGAGATCCCCATCGGTATCCTGACGGCCTTTGTGGGCGCACCCTTCTTTGTCTATCTCATGGTAAAGGGGGAGGACCGCCTGTGAAGCTGACTGTAAAGGAGCTTACCTATACATATCGCGGTGGCCATGCGGCTCTGCGGAACGTCTCATTCGCGGCCCGGCAGGGAGAGCTTTTGTCGGTGCTGGGCCCCAACGGCGCGGGGAAAAGTACCCTGTTCCGCTGCATTCTGGGCGGTCTGCCGGACTATGGCGGTGCCATCCTGCTGGACGGGCGGGATGCCCGCACTTTGGACCAGCGGACGCTGGCCGCCCACATCGCCTACATCCCCCAGATACACCGCCCTACCTTTGGTTATTCCGTGCTGGACACGGTGCTGATGGGCCTGACCCGCCAGCTCTCGCCGTTCCGCTCCCCCTCCGCCCAGCAGGAGCAGCAGGCTTTGGCCACTCTGGAGCAGTTGGGCGTGGTGCATCTGACCTACCGTAATTTTGCGGAGCTGTCCGGCGGCGAGCAGCAGCTGGTGCTGATCGCCCGTGCTCTGTGTCAGCAGGCAGACATTCTGGTGATGGACGAACCCACGTCCTCGCTGGACTACGGCAACCAGCTTCGTGTGCTGCGCTGCGTCCATGATCTGTCCCGTCAGGGCTACACGGTGGTGCTCTCTACCCACGATCCCCAGCACGCTCTGCGCTTTTCCGACCGTGTGCTGGCCCTGTCCGGCGGCGCGGTAGCCGCGTTTGGTGCAACAAAGGAGGTTTTGACGGCAGAATTGCTCCGCCGTCTCTACGGCGTGGACGCGGCTCTGTTGGACACGGCCTACGGCCCCGCCATCGTGTCGAAAGGAGGAGAGGATCGTGTTCCGCTGGACGGATGACATGATTCGCTACATGGCGGATGCCGGACGCCAGACGGATTTCCACCGCCGCCTGACGGCGGAGCTGCTGCCGTATCTGTCGCCGCAGGATCGTGTCTGCGACGCAGGCTGCGGTCTGGGATTTCTCTCGCTGGCGCTGGCGCCCCATGTCCGCCATGTGACGGCGGCGGACTGCGATGCCCAGGCCCTCTCGGTGCTGAAAGAGGAGCTGGCTGCGCGGCACATTGAAAACGTGACGCCGCTATGTACAGATATTTTCACTGACCGTCCCGCCGAACCCTACGACGCCATGGTGTTCTGCTTCTTCGGCAGCATGGACGAAATACTGTCCGTGGCCAGATCCCGGTGCCGCGGCACGGTCATCGCCGTCAAGCGCGACCATAGGGACCATCGTTTTACCGTGACAAAGCAGACCTTGGGAGAGAGTCACGGCGTGGCGGCTGCGGAAGCGCGGCTGACGGAGTTGAACATCCCCTATGAGCTGAAGCGGACGGCCTATCGGTTTGACCAGCCCTTCCGCGACTGGGAGGCGGCCCTCCTTTTTTTCGAGACGTACCGCCGCCGCGATGATGCGTCCCTTATCACGGATGGCTTCCTGCGGGAGAAGCTGGAGCCTACCGGCGATGCAGCGTTTCCCTGGCACATACCGGTAGTTCGCCGTGCGGGGATATTTGTCTTTCAAGCGTCAAAAATTCCTGAGAAACTTCCTCATGAAGCAAATCAGGAAGGAAAACGGAAATAAACCGGAAGTAAAAAAGGAAGAAAATGAGGAGGAAATTTGTCAATGAATGGAAAAAGATGGATGGCGCTGCTGCTGGCACTGGCGATGTCGTTCTCGCTGTTTGCCTGCGGTGCAAAGCCTGCGGAGAATACCGGTGACAACAGCCAGAACACCGCCGCAGATGGCACCACGCGGGTATTCACGGACTCCTGCGGCCGCGAGGTCACAGTACCTGCGAATGTGGAAAAAATTGCCGTTTCCGGCCCTCTGGCCCAGATCGTGGTATTCGCCATGGCACCGGATAAGCTGGTGGGTATCGCCAATGCGTGGGACGAAAGCGCTGCGGAGTTTTTGGATAAGAAATACTACAATCTGCCAATTTTGGGCCAGCTTTATGGCGGAAAAGGTGAGCTGAACCTTGAGACGCTGCTGGCCGCTGCGCCGGACGTGGTCATCGATGTTGGCGAGCCCAAGGGCAGTATTGCGGAGGATATGGATGAATTGCAGGAGCAGACCGGCATTCCCTTTGTCCACATCGATGCCTACCTTTCCTCTATGGATGATACATACGCCATGCTGGGAGACCTTCTGGCAATGCCCAACGAGGCGCAGGGGCGAGCGGACTACTGCCGCTTCGCCTATGACCGCATTGTGTCCATTGCCGACAGCGTGGATAAAGTAAATCTCCTTTACATTACTGGAGATGAAGGACTTAACGTCATCGCACAGGGCTCCTTCCATGCCGAAGTCATCGACCTGATCAGCAACAATCTGGCTGTGGTGGACGAGCCCTCCAGCAAGGGAACCGGCAACGAGGTGGACATGGAACAGATCCTCAACTGGAACCCCGATGTGATCCTGTTTGCCCCGGGCAGCATCTACGACACCGTGGCCGGCAATGAGAGCTGGCAGACCATCTCCGCCATCCAGAGCGGCAAATACTATGAGGTCCCCATGGGCCCCTATAACTGGATGGGATTCCCGCCCAGCGTCCAGCGCCTGCTGGGTATGACGTGGATGGCCAAGGTCCTGTATCCCGAGGCGGCGGATTATGATCTCTATACCGAGGTCAGCACCTATTTCGAGCTGTTCTACCACTGCGACCTGACCCAGGCACAGTACGATGCGCTGGTGGCCAACTCTATCCCCGCAGCATCTGCGGCGGATCAGGCGGCCTGATCGGAAACCAGTGCAAACAAAGGGCACCCTGCGGCTTTGCACCGCAGGGTGCCTGTGAATAGCCGCCGCCTGCGGCAGGAGGTAAACACGATGAACACCATTTTTCAGACGCTGGTGTACCAGCGGGAGAAGGGACAGGACACGGTGCTGGCCACCATCATCTGGGACGACGGATCCGCGCCCCGAGGCGCGGGCAGCCAGATGCTGGTGGGCCGCAACGGTCTGCTGGCCGGTACCATCGGCGGCGGCGCCGTGGAGGGGCGGTCCATTGCCATCGCCCGGGAGATGCTGGCTGACGGTACCGACAGCATGACGCGGGAGTTCCGGCTGCGCCGCGATGGCAGCGAGCAGAGCACCGGTATGGTCTGCGGCGGCGATGTGACCGTCTACTTCCGCCGTATTCCCTGCGGCGATGGGGCGTGGGATACACTGGCGGCGGAGGTGCTGCGGCGGATCAGTACCCGCACGGTGGGCTGGCTGGTGCAGCCGCTGGACGGGACCATACCCTATCTGATGGATGAAAATACTGTTAAGGCAAAATGCTTTACAATTCAGCTGCCCATAGGAGAGCGGGCGTTGATCTTTGGCGCGGGGCACATCTCCAAGGCACTGGTGCCGCTGCTGAGCAGTGTGGGGTTTAGACCGGTGGTTTTTGATGACCGCCCCCAGTTCGCCACGCGGGAGCGGTTTCCCCAGGCGGACCAGGTCGTCTGCGGCGACTTCACCCGCATCCGCGACTACCTCACTGTGGAGCCGGAGGACTATGTGGTTATCATGACCAACGGCCACGAGTACGATTTCCAGTCGCAGGTGCAGGTGCTGCAGCACAAGACGGCCTACGTGGGCGTCATCGGCTCCCGCAAAAAGGCGGCCTTTGTCAACCAGCGGCTGCGGGACGCAGGCATCTCCGATGAGGCCATCGCCTTTGTGCATACGCCTATCGGCACCGCCATCAAAGCCGTGACGCCGGAGGAGATCGCCGTGTCCATCGCCGGTGAGATGATCCTGGTGCGGGCAGAGCGCCGCGAGGCCAACGGGGAGGTCCGCCATGGCTGTCCCATGCACTGAGCATCTGTTCCTGATGGGCCGGAAGGGCGTGGGCAAGTCCACGCTGCTGCGAGCCGTGCTGGAAGGGAAGCGGCTGGGTGGCTTTTTCACCCGTCGGATAACAGGCATCTTTGAGAGGCCCTCCATCCACCTGCTGCGGGCGGCGGAGGGCCAGCAGCCGTCGCCGGAGAATCTGGTGTGTCTCTGTGGGGAGCGGCGGACGGATCTGTTCGACCGGTTGGGGCCCGCAGCGCTGGCGGACGCGGCGGACTGCGACGCGATCGTCATGGACGAGCTGGGACCATCGGAGGCGGCGGCACTGGAATTCCAGAAGGCGGTGCTGGCAGCGCTGGACGGCGATAAGCCGGTGTATGGCGTTTTGCAGCAAGCGGACAGCGAATTCCTGAGCCGTGTGGCGGCGCACCCGCGGGTGCGGGTCGTTACCGTGACGGAGGAGAACCGCGACCGGCTGCGGCGGCAGCTCTGTGGCGAAAAGTGAATCGAAAGAGTGTGTCTTTGACCGGCTCCGCACAGGTGCGGGGCGGTCAGGGCGCGCTTTTTTTCGCGGCACAGAGGAATGTCCTTTTCTTTGGACAGCGGATACGGTATAATCAGCATAAAGACAGCGAAGGCAGCCGCAGCGCAGGTGCCATGGCGGCGTGACCAAAAGATCACGGGAAACGAGGGATGCGGGATGGAATTGCAGATCTGGATGGGCCGCGCCGGTGCGGGCAAGAGCCGCAGGGTGCTGGAGACGATGCAGGAGCGGCGGCAGCGGCCGCAGATCCTGCTGGTACCGGAGCACGCCTCCCATGAGGCGGAGCTGGATCTGTGCCGTGCGCTGGGACCCACAGCCAGCCGCGATGCGGAGGTGCTGAGCTTCCGAAATCTGGCCACCCGTGTACTGGCCCAGACCGGCGGACTGGCGGACGTGACGCTGGACGCTGGCGGCAAGCTGCTGACCATGCGGCGGGCGCTGCAGGAGGTGAGCAGCAGACTGACGGTGTTTGCGCGGCCCTCCCAACGGCCGGCGTTTCTGCGGCAGCTGGTGGCGCTGGCCGATGAGCTGTACGCCTATCAGGTGACGCCGGAGATGCTGCTGGCGCAGGTGGCGGACATGGAGGGCGCGGCTGGGGATAAGCTGCGGTCAGCGGCGCTGATCTACGGCGCCTACGATGCCCACCTGCGGGGGGAGGGGTTCGACGCCCGCTCCCGCGTGCAGAAGCTGTGCGACGCCCTGCCGGAGTCGGACTATCTGATGGGCAAGGACGTGTATGTTGACGGGTTCTCCTACTTCAATCGGGTGGAGGAGGACATTTTGGAGACGGCGCTGCGGCAGGGGAACTGCCTGACGGTGACGCTGCTGGGAGACGAGTCGGACCCGCAGCTGTTCCAGAACGCCCTGCGGCAGAGGGATCGCCTGAAACGGATGGCAGCGTTGGTACACGCAAGATGTGAAGTAGAAACGCTTGCCGGCAAAAACGATGGGCCGCTGGGGTATCTGGAGCGATGCTTCTTCGATGGAGAGGAGCCGTGGCAGGGGGAGGAGCCGCCCATCCGGCTGTATCAGGCGGAGACAGCGTTCTCCGAGGCGGAATATGTGTCCGCCTGTGTGCGGCGGCTGGCCCGGCAGGGCTGCCGCTGGCGGGACATCGGTGTGGCGGCGCGGAACATGGAGGTATACGGGCCGCTTTTGGAGGCGGTGTTCCGCAGGGACGGCATCCCTGCCTACATCAGCCGGCGCAGCGACATCCTGGAAAAGCCGGTGCTGACCATGGTGCTGTCGGCGGTGGACGCTGTTACCGGAGGATTTGAGTATGAGGACGTGTTCCGGTGCCTGAAAACCGGCATGGCCGGTATCTCGGCGGCGGAGTGCGACATGCTGGAAAACTATGTGATCCGGTGGCAGATACGGGGCGGTATGTGGCTGAAGGAAGCGGATTGGACCGCCGATCCCGACGGCTACGGTCAGGAGATCAGTGAGGTGCGGCGGCAGCGGCTGGAGGCGGTCAACGCGGTGCGCCGCCGCGTGCGTGTGCTGTTTCTGGAGCTGAGCGAGGGACTAAAGGCCGGTGAAACAGTACGGGATAAAGCGGAAATACTTTACAGGTTTACGGAGCACGCAGGAGTGCCGGAGACATTGAAAGACCAGACGGCGACACTGTACGACGGAGGACAGGTGCAGCTGGCGGAGGAATACAGCCAGCTGTGGAGCATCTTCTGCGGCGTGCTGGACCAGTTCGTGGAGCTGCTGGGCGACGTAGAGGTGGACGGGCAGGAGTTCGCCCGCTTGTTGCGGCTGGTGCTAAGCCAGTACGCCGTGGCTACCATTCCCGCCACGCTGGATCAGGTGAAGGTGACGCCCATCACGCGGAACGACCGGCATACGGTGCGGCATCTGTTTTTGCTGGGCGCCAACGACAACGTGCTGCCCACGGTGGAGACGGGGGGCGGGCTGCTGGACGCCCAGGAGCGGGAGCTTCTGCAGCAGCGGGGCATCCTGCTGTCGGACGCCACATTTGACCCCCTCGGCGCGGAATTGCAGAACATCTATGCGTGCCTGGCGCAGCCTACGGCGTCGCTGACGGTGATGTGGCCGGTGACGGACGGCGCGGGCGGGCAGCTGCTGCCGTCTTTTGTGGTGGAGCGCATCGGGCGGTTGTTCCCGCAGATCACTGTGGAGCGGGAGGACGGCGCCTATCGGCGGGAGCTGCCGGCACCGGCGCTGGCGCTGGCCGGTCAGGAGATGGGCGGGCCTCTGTGGCGGTATTTTGCAGGGATCGGGCAGGCCCCGCTGCTGGCGCGGATGGAGCAGGCGCGATCCATGGGCCGCGGCAGGCTGTCGCCTCAGGCGGTGCAGACGCTGTATGGGCGGCGCATTGCCATGTCCGCGTCCCGTATCGACCGGCTGAAAAGCTGCCATTTCGGGTATTTTATGGAGTACGGCCTGCGGGCCAAGGAGCGGACCAGCGCAGGTTTCGAGGCACCGGAGGTGGGCACGTTCATCCACTATCTGCTGGAGAACGTGAATCGCGACGTGTGTGAGCGCGGCGGCTACGGTGAGGTGGACAAGCCTGCGCTGCGGCAGCTGGTGCACCACTATGTGGACCTGTATGCCCAGACCATGATCGACGGCTACGACCAGAAGGGGGCGCGATTCCGGTATCTTTTCTCGCGGCTGCGGGAGACGGCCTGCGCCATCGTGGAGAACATCGCCGACGAGATGGCGGTGTCGGATTTCCGACCCATTGCCTTTGAGCTGGGCTTCGGCGGGAAGGACGGCCAGCTGCCGGCCATCACCGTGACAGAGGGCAGCACGGCCCTGTCGGTGCGGGGCAAGGTAGACCGCGTGGACGGCTGGATAAAGGACGGAAAGCTGTATCTGCGGGTGGTGGACTACAAGACCGGCCAGAAGGCATTCGACCTGTCGGATGTGCGGTACGGGCTGGGTATCCAGATGCTGCTGTACCTGTTCGCCCTGCAGAAGGAGGGCAGCGGATATTTCGGGATGCCGGTGGTGCCGGCCGGCGTGCTGTATACGCCGGCGCGGGAGATCATCTCGCGGGAGGACCGCAGCATCCCGCCGGAGAAGCTGGAGGCCGTGCTGCGGCGGAAGCTGCGGCGTACCGGCATGCTGTTGAGCGAGCCGGAGGTGCTGCGGGCCATGGAGCACAGTGCGCTGGAGAAGCCGTGCTACCTGCCCATCGGGAAGGTGACGGATGGACAGCCTGCGGCGCTGCTGCCCAATCTGCTGGTGGACACGGCGGAGATGGGCAGGATGGCGCGATACATCGACAGCCTGCTGCACCGCGTGGCGCGGGAAATCGGAGACGGCAACATCGATGCCGACCCCTGCACCCGCGGGCCGCAGGACAGCGCCTGCACCTGGTGCGCGTTCCGGGCGGCATGCTGGTTCGACGAGAAACGGGACAAGCCGCGCTATCTGAGGAAAATAACGCCGGAGGAGTTCTGGCAGACGGTAGACAGGGAGGTGGAGCACCATGGGTGAGCTGAAGCTGACGGAGCAGCAGCACGCGGCGGTATTTGACCGCGGCGGAAGTCTGCTGGTGTCCGCCGCAGCCGGTTCCGGCAAGACGAAGGTACTGGTGGAGCGGGTGTTCTCCTATCTGACGCAGGAGCACGCCAATGTGGACGATTTTCTCATCATCACCTACACCCGCGCGGCGGCGGCGGAGCTGCGGGCGCGGCTGGCCTCGGAGCTGGCGGCGCGGGTGGCGGAGACACCGGAGGACCGGCACCTGCGGCGGCAGATGTTCCGCGTGTATCAGGCGGATATCAAGACGGTGGACGGCTTCTGCGCATCGCTGCTGCGGGAGCACATCCACCTGCTGGAGCCGGTGGACGGGCGGTGTCTGACGCCGGACTTCCGTGTATTGGACGAGGCTGAGGCACAGCTGCTGCGGGAGCGGGCGCTGGAGCGGACCATGGAGACGTTCTATCAGGACATCGAAAACGGCGATGAAGAGGCGGCGCAGCTGGCGGGTACGCTGGGCGCGGGACGGGATGACAAGGCCCTGACCGCGCTGGTGCTGGAGCTGCACAGCAAGATCCAGAGCCATCCCTACCCCGAGAAGTGGCTGCGGGCCGCGGCGGAGAGCTGGCGGCAGCTGCCCTCATCGCTGGCAGACAGCGACTACGGCAGGACGGTGATGGAGGACACAGTGCGGCGGGCCTTGTTCTGGGCGGGGCAGCTGGAACGGGCCGTGGCCGCCATGGAGGGCTGTGAGCCGGTATACAAGGCCAACGCGGCCCAGTTTTTGGCGGCGGCGGCAGAGCTGCGCCGGTACGAGCAGGCGTTTCAGGAGGGCTGGGACGCCATGGGCCGCGTGCAGCCGGTGCTGCAGCGGGCCGGTACGGTGAAAAACGGTGAGAACGACGAGGCCAAGGCGGCGGCCAAGGCCGTGCGGGAGAAATACCCCGTGACCCTTACCGCAGACGCGGCCCTGCTGCTGGCCCGGATGAAGGACGCCGAGCTTGCCCCGCTGGAAACCGTGGCCGAGGACGTGGGGGTAGACCCCACGGTGTACTACACCACCCGGACGCTGGGGCAGGCGTTCCTGGAGCATTGCGACCCGGCGCGCATGGCCAGCTTTGCCCCGTTGTTTGCAGGCAGCGCGGACGCGGGCCGGGCGGCGCTGGCAGCCCTGCTGCCCAATACATTCTTGCAGGCGCTGGTCTGGCAGGCCCTGACCGCGCCGGAACTGCCGGAGGTGACCGAACATGAAGATCTGTAAAGGTGTTTCTGCGTCCCCGGGCCTTGTGCTGGGGCAGGTGAGCCGGTTGGAACGCCATGTGGAAACGTTCAGCACCGGGCCCTTTGACCCGGAACGGGAGCTGCGCCAGCTGGAAGATG